>Ga0315293_10000821_pt1 | contig 29395 bp, 23 predicted proteins | sample YL17G13_20_MG_FD_203071 | JGI IMG/M metagenome (GOLD analysis project Ga0315293, IMG submission 203071) | Sediment microbial communities from Yellowstone Lake, YNP, Wyoming, USA - YL17G13_20 | ecosystem: Environmental > Aquatic > Freshwater > Lake > Sediment | place: USA: Wyoming | collected... | reverse complement strand
ACCTGGTCAAGAACGTCACCCGCTCGTCGGCCCGACGGCTGTGGCACTACGCCATCAGCCAGCACGAAACGCTGCCCGCAGATCTGTCGTCTGCCCCCGTCCCTTGGCAAGGCGACCTCGGGATCCTTGGCGAGCAGAAGCGGGGCAAGGGGCGCCGCTTCGACCTCGCCCAGCGGACGCCGCACGGCATCCGCGTCTACTTCGGCGTCACCGAGGATGGCATCCACGGTGACTGGAAGCGTCTGGTTGGCGGCGAAGCGGAGTAGACGCCCGGCGGCCCCGGCGCTATACGCATGACGCCTGCGACCCCAACCGCTGCTCCGGCGACGCTGAGGGCTTTCGACTTTGCCCAGGATTGGGAGATAGTGCGCGCCCTGTGGGCGCGCTGTGGGCCGGGCGTCCAGTTCTCCCGGTCGGACGAGCCGGCGGAGATCCAGAAGAAGCTTCGCCGCGACCCCGATCTGTTCCTGGTCGCCGAGGTTGAAGGGCAGTTGGTTGGGGCGGTGATCGGCGGCTACGATGGCCGGAGGGGGATGGTCTATCACCTGGCGGTCGCGCCGGAGCATCGCCGGAACGGGATCGGCGTGGCCTTGATGCGAGAGCTCGAGGCGCGTTTGAAAGACAAGGGCTGCCTCAAGTGCTATCTGTTGGTCACACGTGAGAACAGCACGCTGTTGGGTTTCTATCGCGCGCTGGGCTGGGACAGCATGGACCTGCACCTGATGGGGAAGGAATTGGCATGAGGGTCGCCATCCTGACCGTCTCGGACCGTTCGGCCCGCGGCGAGCGCCCGGATGCCTCCGGGCCGGTGCTGCACGAGCGCCTGACCCGGGCTGGCCACAGTGTAGCGCAGACCGCGATCGTTCCAGACGAGCAGCCGCTCATCGAGCGGCAACTGCGCGCCTGGGCGGATGATGGAGCGGCCGACCTCATCCTCACCACAGGCGGGACCGGGGTCGCGCCGCGTGACCGGACCCCGGAGGCGACCGCAACTGTCTGCGAGCGTCTCGTACCCGGGATTGCTGAGGTCATGCGCCAGGCGGGGCTGTCCAAGACACCGCACGCCATGCTCTCCCGTGGCGTGGCGGGTGTGCGCCGCGCGGCACTGATCGTCAACCTACCGGGCAGCCCGCGCGCTGCGGTCGAGAGCCTGGAAGCTGTTCTCCCGGCGCTTCCGCATGCGGTGGAGCTGCTCACGGGTTCGGCCGACGCTGAGCGCGGCCATCGGCGACCTCCAGGCGTCGCCCTTTGACGCTACCCGGGACGCAAGAACCGCCCGCCGGCATCTTGCGCCGGCGGGCGGTTTGTTTCCTCGTGCGCTGCAAGGTTCAGTAGACAGTCTCGCGCGACAAGAAGACCAGGGTCAACAGGGCGCTGCGTCCGAGCTTCTGGAGCTTGATCGGGTCGATGGCATCGGCTGTGTCCTGCGGTGTGTGCGCCGTCTGATCCGATCCGTCCCAGCTTAGGACGAGCGTTGTCGCCGAACGCCCGCCGAAGCCGGCCGTGTCCGGCATCCCGAAGTGCGGGCCGCGTCCGCGGGTTGTCGTCTTGAGGTCGAAGTCCGCCGCCGCATCCTGGAAGACCTGCACCAATCGGAAGCTGCTGCCAGCCCCGATGGCGGCCTGATCCATCGAGCCGGCGCCCACGCCGCTCAGCTCGATGACCGATTCCGGTGTGAGGGTGTTGAACCCGACCTTGGCGTTCATAATCTCGAACAGCGACAGGCCCTCGAAGCGCTCGCCGCCTGCCCAGGCCACGAACATCACTGTTTTCTTAGGCTGGTAGGGGCTGGCGACCAACTGGCGAGCCATTTCGAGCATCATCGCCACACCGCTGGCGTTGTCGTTGGCGCCCGGATAGAGCTGCCCGTCGGGAAGGATGCCCAGCCCGTCATAGTAGGCGCTGATGATGATCACCTGGCTGTCGAGTCCGCGCCCACCGCCCTGTCCCATCGACGACCCGGAGCCCGGGAGGAAACCGAGCACGTTGATGTACTCGCCCGTCTCGAGCGTGCCCTCGGTTCCCTGAACCTTGACGCGGACCTCCGCGCCGCGCCCGGTAACGCCAAGCGATCCGCGCGGGAGGGACTCTCGCAGCAATTCGAGTGCCTCCAGGCTGCTGCCTGCGGTCGCAAGCAGGGCATCCGCCGTCTGGCGCGTGATGTACAGCACAGGCGGGAACGTCGTCTCGGGGTCGATGCCGCGTGGGGTGGTGGCAGAGAACAGGTACTTGCGTTCGATCCTCTCGGGGTCCTGCGGGACGACAAGGGCACTCACGCCACTGCGCGACGAGATGGGGCAGCTGCTTCCTTCCAGAACGATGGCGATTCCGTCCTCGACCTGGAGGGGTAGGACCTTCTCTTGCCGCAAGTTGGTCCCGGCACCGAGCGTGCAGCCGAAGAGGTTGCCCCCGAAAACGGTTTCCCGGACTTCGTCGACGCTCATCCGTCGGGTTGTCGGCACCTCGGCGAAATCCTGCCGGTAGATGAACGCGCTGGCGACGGCGCCGCCGGGATCCAACACCTCCAGGCTCGGCGGCTGGGTGAGGTGGAAGCGGGGTCGGACGAGCGCCTGCAGGTAGGTGTTGCTCACGCCGGCCGGCTGGAGTCCGAGGGCCTGCATGCGCCCAGCAATGTACTCGGCGGCGATTCTGCCTCCTGGCATGCCTGTCTCGCGTCCTTCGGCCGCCGCGGAGGCCAATGCTTCGATGTCCGCCTGCACGGATGCGGCATCAAACTGCAGCGCCGTGTCGCGGTACTGGGCGCGAGGGGAGGCGGCGTTGAGGATCAGCGCCACGACCACGGCGCCGGCGGCGGCGAGCAGGAGCATGTTGCGGTTGAGCAATCGGCTGAGGTTGATGCGCGTGTCGTCCAGGAAGCGACGCAATCCTTCGCCCCACAGATTGAAGGCGATGATCGCCAGGAAGAAGGCGATGCCCGGATACCAACCCAGCCACGGGTAGCTGCGCCACCAGTTGCGGATGTTGGCCAGCAGCGCGGACCACTCGGGGACGTCGGAGAAAAAGTAGTAGACCGGCGTCATGGCCCCGCTTTCGGCGATCATCGCCCGAAACCCGCCGCCCATGAACACGTTCAGGAATCCGAGTTCGGCCAGCAGCATGAGCACGCCGGCGGTCTCCAGCGAGGCGGCGACGAGCAAAGGCCCGGTCATGTTCGGCAAGATCTGGGTGAGCAGGATCTGATCGGCGCGCGCGCCGATCGAGCGGGCGCCTTCGACAAAAGGCTGGCCCTTGAGCCGGATGACCAGGCCCCGGGCGAACTGGGCGATCTCACCCCATCCGACGACGCTCAAGGCAATCACGAAGACCCAGAAACCCTGCTGAATGCCCATGCCATAGATCAGGATCATGGCGAACAGCGTGACGGGGAATGCGGCCCAGACGGCCACCCCGGCCGTCAGAACCCGGTCCAGCCAGCTCCGCTGCCACCACCCGGCGATCACGCCCAGCGTTGTGCCGAGGAGCAGCCGCGCCAACGTGGCGATGATAGCCAATGCCATCGTCTGCCGCGCGCCCTCAAAGACCAGCGCCTGAATATCGCGGCCGATGGCATCTGAGCCCCAGGGGAAGGTCGCCGAAGGAGAGAAGGGCGGGGAGGCCAGCTCCCCTTCGATCATGATGATCCCGTGAGTCTCGTAGGCGTTGGAGGCCGATAGGGATCCACCGGAGATGGCCAGGACGAGCAGCCCGAGCAACAGGAGCGAACCGATCACGAAAGCGGGATTGGCGATGAGGAGAACAAGAAGCCGCCGGACGCGCCCCGCTCCCGGTGCGAGCGCCGGTGCCTCCGCCGGGGCAGCCAGAGCCGGGCGCACGGAGGTGGGGGGCCGTTCGACAGGCCGGGCTGGCCGGAGTGACGCCATACGCAGCCGCAACCCGCGCCCAATGTCGCGCACCATGTCTGCCCCCTCCGTCAGCCAGTGCCGCACCGTCGGGCGCTCCTGCCGTTCCTCCTGGAGCGAATCCTGACGCAGCCGCGGGTCGAGCAACGGGTACACGACGTCGAGCAGCGAGTTGAGGAGCAGGAAGAGCACCCCGAGCGCGAGCAGCAGGTCGAGGATCAGCGTGTCCAGGCCGAGTTCGAGGGCCGTCAGCAGCATCATCCCCAGGCCCGGCCAAAGGAAGAACGACTCGACCACCGGCAGGCTGGCCAGCGAGAAGCGCAAGGATGTCCCGATCGTCGTCAGGACGGGGATCCAGACGTTGCGCATGGCATGCTGCCATATCGCTCGGCCGCGGCTCAAGCCTTTTCCGAGCGCCGTGCGCATGTAGTCCTGGCTCAGCGCCTCGCTGAGCGTCACGTAGGTCATCTGCGCTACCTGCGCCATCGGGCGCATGGCCAGCACCAGAACGGGCATCACCATGTGCAGATCCCAGCCGAAGCCCGTGGGCGGGAGTGGGGCGACGCCGGTCGCGCGGTAGATCTTGAAGTCGGCGATCCAGAACAGCATCGCCAGCAGGAAGCTTGGGGTCGAGACTCCGAGAATGGACAGGCTGATGATCGACGCCGAGCCCATGCGTCTCCGCCGGGTGGCGGCCCAGACTCCCAACGGCATACCGAGGAGCGTGGCAACTGCCAGCGACAGGAACAGCAAGGCCGAACTACGCAGGAACGCGGTTCCGGCGACCCGCCACCAGGCCTGGTCCTGCTTGGCCATGTAGTAGGTGGCGGGATGGTGGATCACATACTCGATGACCTGTTGAACAGATGCGAGGAGCGCCGTCGCCGGCTCCGCAGGCAGACCTGCGCGACCGCGCTCGGCCATCAGCAAACCAAAGGCCGCCAGGTAGGCGATTCCGATGAGGACTAGCAGCGAGATCCCGATCCGGCGCAGCGCGATGCGTCCGACGGCCATCCAGGCAGACTGGGCGGCGGGCTGGAATTCGGCAGTCGGGCCGAGAGATCGGACCCTCCCCGGCGGGCTGCCCTTTGTGGGGGGTGGAATGGCCGTTGAGTCCGGCGCGTCAGGCGGCGGCGCAGGCCGCGGCGGAGTCTCGGCCAGTGCCTTCCTGAGTCGCGCGCTCATCGGCGCGAGGGCGGAGGCGTGCTCCAGGTAGGCGCGACGCCGGTTCGGGGGAGAGAGCGCGGCGAGGACGAGCCACGCTAGATCGCAGGTTCGATCGCTGGCAAGGGCGTCAAACGCCAGTCGTCGGGCCGCGTGCCGATCGCCGTCCAGGAATGCAGCGCGGGCCTGGGCAGCGGCGCTTTCGGCGGCGGTGGAAGTCGAGGGTGTCATGCGCTGCTCTGCCGACCGGCTGGGAAGAGCCACCGTTGGGGCGTGAGTGTCCCGCCCTCGCCCTCAGACGAGGCAACGGACGGCGGGAGGCCCATGTGAACAGGCCCGCTACGTCGATCTGCCAATCCCGCGGGTGGTCGGGCGGAAGCATACCACCCGTGCGCCCTTTGCGCCCAGCGCGGCACGCGCCCGGTCCCTACGGCTCTTGACATCATAGGCCAAAGTAGGTATGATTTACCTGACCCCCCCCCTGGGGGGTGGGGATACCGGGTATGGACAAGGCCGACACGCTGCGCCGCTTGCGGAACGTCGAAGGGCACTTGCGCGGGATCGAGCGCATGGTGGACGCGGATGCATACTGCATCGACGTCATCCGCCAGATCTCGGCCGCCCAGGCGGCGCTCAGTCGACTGAGCACGCGGGTGCTCAACGAGCATCTGCATTCCTGCCTCATCACGGCCGTGCGGGGCAAGAACACGGCCGAGCGTGAGAGGGTGCTTAAGGAGATCGGCGAGGTCTACGAGCTGGCCTCGAAAGTCTAACGGCCTCAGGCCGGGAGGGTGAACATGACCACGGTTACGTATTCGGTTCCGAACATCAGCTGCGGGCACTGCGTTCACACCATCACCACCGAGCTCAAGGAGCTGGCGGGGGTGGAGGACGTGACCGCCTCGACGGACAACAAGCAGGTCGTCGTGCGCTTCGATGCGCCGGCTACCGGCGAGGCGATTGAATCCCTCCTGGCGGAGATCAACTACCCGGTCGCCAAGTAGCCGCGCAAAGGCCTGGGGTCCTCGCTGTGGCTGAACAGACCCGCACCGTGACGCTGCCGATCACCGGCATGACGTGCGCCAACTGCGTGGCTACCATTGAGCGCGGGCTGAAGAAGCTCGATGGGGTCCGGGTGGCCAATGTCAACCTGGCCTCCGAGCGTGCCAGCGTCGAGTTTGACCCGGCGCGCCTCGGTGCCCCGGCGCTGGTTGAGCGCATCCGCAAGTCCGGCTACGACGTGGCGATGGGCGAGGCGACGCTGGCGCTGGCGCGCCTGGGCGATAGCATGGATGCCCAGCGGCTTGAGCGCGCCCTCGCGGCGCGCGAGGGCATCGAGACGGCAACGGCGAACCTGGCGGTCGAGTCAGTCCGGGTTCGGTACATCCCGACGCTGGTCAGCCAGGAGGAGATCCGCGTTGCCGTGCGCGCCGCCGGCTTTGAGCCGCTGGAGGCTGCCTCCGACGTCGTCGACGTCGAGCAGCAGGCGCGGCAAGCGGAGATCAACCGTCAGCGCCGGCTGCTCACCCTGGGTCTGAGCCTCACCCTGCCGCTGTTCCTACTGGGCATGGGGCGCGACCTGTCGCTGGTCCCGCATGCCATCGCGCATGCCGGCTGGTACAACTGGGTGATGTTCGCCCTGGCCACCCCAGTCCAGTTCATCGTCGGCGCGCAGTACTACTCCGGTGCCTTCAAGGCTCTGCGCAACCGATCGGCGAACATGGACGTGCTGATCGCCATGGGCTCGTCGGCGGCCTACTTCTACTCGCTGGCGATCCTGTTCGGCTTGATCGCAGGACACCTGTACTTCGAAACAGCGGCGGTCATCATCTGCTTGATTCTGCTGGGCAAGCTCCTCGAGGCGCGTGCCCGAGGCCGAACCAGCGAGGCCATTCGCCGGCTGCTGGGTTTGCAGGCCAAGACGGCGCGTGTAGTCCGAGAAGGCGTAGGGCAGGACGTCCCGGTGGAGGACGTGCGGCGGGGTGACGTCGTTCTGGTCCGACCCGGTGAACGGATCCCGGTTGACGGGACGGTCATCGACGGCCGGACGGCCGTGGACGAATCGATGATCACGGGTGAGTCGCTGCCCGCTGAGAAGGCCCCCGGCGACGAGGTCATCGGCGCCACGCTCAACAAGATGGGCGCCATCCGCTTCGAAGCGACGCGCGTCGGCAAGGATACGGCGCTGGCGCAGATCGTCCGGCTGGTGCAGGAAGCTCAGGGCAGCAAGGCGCCGATCCAACGCGTGGCGGACCGCGTCTCCTCCGTATTCGTCCCGGCGGTGATCGCCGCCGCGCTGATGACCTTTGCCGCCTGGCTCCTCCTGGCGCCACCGCCGGCGGGTGATACACCGGCCTTCACCCGCGCGCTCATCAACATGGTCGCCGTGTTGGTGATCGCCTGCCCGTGTGCCCTGGGGCTGGCGACCCCCACCGCCGTCATGGTCGGCACGGGAAAGGGGGCCACGCTCGGGATCCTGTTCCGATCGGGCGAGGCGCTCGAGCGTGCCGGGCAGCTAACGACCGTCGTCCTCGACAAGACGGGTACGATCACGCGCGGTGAGCCCGTCGTGACGGACGTCGTGGCGACGGCGCCCGATTGGCCCGAGGAGGCCGTGCTGAGGCTGGCTGCTTCGGCCGAGCGCGACTCCGAGCACCCGCTTGGGCAAGCGATCATCGCCGCAGCCAATGCCCGCAACGTGCCCACCGACGCGCCGGAACGCTTCGAAGCCGTGGCCGGGCTGGGGATCATGGCCCAGGTGAAGGGCCGGGCCGTGGTCCTTGGGAGCGCACGGATTCTGGAAGACCGCGGTGTGGACACCTCCGCACTCCAGTCCGCCATACGAAGGCTCAATGCGGAGGCCAAGACGGTCGTGGCCGTAGCGATTGACGGCCAGGCCATTGGAGCCATCGGTATCGCCGATACGGTCAAGGACGGTTCCGCGGAGGCCATTCGCCAGCTGGTGGCCCTGGGGCTGCAGGTGCAGATGGTCACCGGTGACAACCGCGCCACTGCCCTCGCCATCGCCGAACGAATCGGCCTGCCGGCCGACGGGGTACGCGCCGAGGTTCTCCCGGGTGACAAGGCGGCGGTCGTCAAGGCCCTCCAGGCTGAAGGCAGGGTTGTGGCGATGGTCGGCGATGGGATTAACGATGCCCCGGCGCTGGCCCAGTCAGATGTCGGCATGGCGATCGGCACCGGGACGGATGTGGCCATTGCCGCTGCACCGGTGACACTGATCAGCGGCGACCTGCGCGGCGTGGCCCGCGCCGTGATGCTGTCGCGTGGTACGATGCGCACCATCCGCCAGAACCTGTTCTGGGCATTCTTCTACAATGTAATCTTGATCCCGGCGGCCGCGCTCGGCTACCTGAACCCGATGCTGGCGGCCGGGGCGATGGCGTTCAGTTCGATCTTTGTGGTGACCAACAGCCTGCGGTTGCGCGGGTTGCGCCTGACCGGCACGACCGGCTGAGACGGGTGTCCCGCGGGTCAAGGAGCACGCATGAGTCCTGAGAACGTCACGCTTGGGCTCGCCTTCCTGGCTGGAATGGCCTCGTTCCTGTCCCCGTGTGTCCTGGCGCTTGTGCCGGCCTACGTTGGCTACCTGGGTGGGCGCTCGGTCACCGCGGACGGAACGGTGATCGAGAATCGCTGGACAACGCTGAGCCATGGCGTGGCGTTCGTGCTCGGCTTCTCGATCGTGTTCGTCCTGCTTGGGGCGGCGGCTTCCGCGCTGGGCGCGTTCCTGTTCGACGCACGACAGTGGCTGGCGCGGATCGGCGGCGTGGTCGTCGTCATCTTCGGGCTGCACATGCTGGGCGTCATCCGCATCCCGTTCCTGGATATGGACACCCGTCGGCAGGTCCGGCCAGACCCGAAGCTCGGCTACCTGTCGTCGGTGTTGATGGGTGTGTTTTTCTCGGCCGGTTGGTCGCCGTGTGTTGGGCCGGTGCTCGGCGCAGTCCTGACGCTGGCGTTGAACAGTGCCAAGGTCACGCAGGGCGCCGTGCTGCTGACCGCCTACTCGGCCGGGCTGGCAATCCCGTTCCTGCTTGCCGCTCTTGGCGTCGGCCGAGTCACCCTGCTCATGCGGCGCCACGCACGCCTGGTGCGTGGCATCTCGATGGCGACCGGCGTGATCATGATCATCCTGGGGATCATGCTGCTCACCGGCACGCTGAGCCAGCTGGCCCGCTTCGGTTTCTTCGTTGACCTGGGTCTGTAGGTTGGGCCGGTGGCCATCCGACGTGCCCTGACCTTCACAGTCATTGGCGTCCTGCTGGGTGTTGCCATGGGTCTCGTCGTTTGGGGGGGAATCCCGGGCGACGCGGCTCCGGCTCAGCCGGCGACGCTCGCCCTGGGCCTGACACCCGTCGTCGCGCCGCTGGTCGGCGGACGGGCCCCCGATTTCGAGGCGCTCGACACTGGCGGGAACCGCTTGCGCTTGAGCGAGCTGCAGGGTCGGGTCGTGGTGCTCAACTTCTGGGCAACCTGGTGTGAGCCGTGCCGGGCGGAGATGCCCTTACTGCAGGCGCGCGCCCGCAATCTGCAGACCCAAGGCTTGTCGGTCATCGGGGTGAACTTCGACGAGGCGGCGACCGTGGTGCGTGCCTTCCAGGACGAGCTCGAGCTGAGCTTCCCGCTCCTGCTCGACCCCGGGGGTCACATTAATGCGCTCTACCGAGTGCTTGCCTATCCGACGACCTTCTTCGTCGACGCCACCGGCATGATCCGGTTCCAGCATCTGGGCGTCATGGACGAAGGTCAGCTCGACTCCTACCTGGACAGAATGGGACTGGGATGATATGCGCGTGACGCTGTACGGCCGTCCGGGATGTGTGTTGTGCGACGAGGTGCGCGAAGCGTTGCGCGCCTTGCAGGCGGATCTTCCGCATGACCTGGTCGAGGTCAACATCGAATCGGACGCCACGCTGCTCGCCCGCTACGTGGAGCAGATCCCGGTAGTGAGCGTGGGCCCGTACACGCTGCGCGCTCCCATCGCTTCGTCCGACCTGCGCGTGGCCCTCCAGGCGGCGGCGTCGGCACCCGCGGCGGCGAATGCCGTAACCCCACGCGCCTCGGCCGTGCGCGTCAACCGGAGCCTCTTGTTCATCTCACGCCACTGGCTGGCGATGTTCAACCTGCTGATCCTGCTGTACGTCGGCCTGCCGTTCCTGGCACCGGTCCTGATGCGCGCCGGCGCCGAACGGCAAGCGCGCTGGATCTACAAGGCCTACTCGCCGCTGTGCCATCAGTGGGCGTTCCGCAGTTGGTTTCTGTTCGGTCCTCAAGCCGCCTACCCGCGAGCCTTGGCGGGGACTTCGCTTAGCCCGTTTGGCGTGGCGACCGGGCTGGACGAGAACGATCTGATCGGCGCCAGGGCGTTCGTGGGGAACGCACAGGTGGGCTACAAGGTGGCCTTGTGCGAGAGGGATATCGCCATCTACGGCGGACTCCTGCTGGGCGGTTTGCTCTTTGCCGGGGTTCGCCGCCGCCTGAAGCCGCTCGCCATCTGGGTCTGGCTGCTCTTCGGTATCCTGCCGATCGCCATCGACGGTGGAAGTCAATTGCTCTCGGCGTTTCCGTTCCTGTCCTGGCCGGCGCGCGAGAGCACGCCGCTTCTCCGCACGGCGACGGGTCTGCTGTTCGGCCTGGCGAACGTCTGGCTGGCCTATCCGTACGTCGAGGAGAGCATGGGCGAGACGCGGGCGCTGTCTGCGGCGCGCATCTCCGGCGCTGCCGGGCGCACGGCGGCCGGCGGCTGATCATGGCTGCGTGGTAGACTCCCGCCATGCCGTTCCGTCAGGTCGGTGACCTGCGCCTGTTTGCACTTGAGAGTCTGGACTTGCCCGGGGTGCTGCACGCGGCCTTCACCCGGCGCGGCGGGGTCAGCCCCTCACCGTGGGCGTCTCTCAACCTCGGCGGGACGGTAGGCGATGATCGTCCCCGGGTCCTTGAGAACAAGCGCAGGCTCCTGCAGGCGGTTGATCGTCCGCTTGACAGCCTGTTTGAGGTCTGGCAAGTCCACTCAGCCGACGTCGTGCAAGCCCTGGAGCCGCGCGGCCAGGACGACCTGCGCCAGGCCGACGCCATCATCACCTCGAATCCCAATGTGACCCTGCTCATGCGCTTCGCGGACTGTGTCCCCGTCTTCCTGGTAGACCCGCGCAAGCGCGCCATTGGGCTGGTGCATGCCGGGTGGTTGGGGACGGTGCGCAAGACGGTTGCGAAGGCGGTGCGGGCGCTCGAGCAGGCCTTCGGGTCGGATCCGGGCGATCTGAAAGCTGGAATCGGGCCGTCGATCGGGCCGGATCACTATCCGGTTGGCGATGACGTCGTCCATGCCGTACGCGAGGCCTTCGGCGTCCAGGCCGACGAGTTCCTCGAGCTGCGCGACGGCGTGGCCCACTTCGACCTGTGGGGCGCGAACCGCCGCCTGCTCGAAGGCGTTGGCGTGACGTCCATCGAGGTGGCCGGGGTCTGCACGGCCTGCCACCCGGATGATTGGTACAGCCATCGCGGCGAAGCCGGCAGGACCGGCCGTTTCGGCGGATTGCTGGCCTTGAGCGCGGGCTGACGTGGACGCTCGCGCAAGGATCGACATGGCGACGCTGCACGCGAACGTGGAGACCGTCCGGCGGCGTATCGGATCCGCAGCCGGGCGGGCAGGGCGCTCGGTGGGCGAGGTCCGCCTGATCGCGGTGACCAAGGGTCAGCCTTCCGAGGTGGTGCGCCTGGCCCATGCGGCCGGGCTACGCGACTTCGGCGAGAACCGGATGGACGAGGCGGTTGGAAAACAGGTCGAGCTCTCGGACCTGGTCGACATTCGCTGGCACATGATCGGTCACATCCAGAGCCGCAAAGCGGCGGCCGCCGTCGGCGCGTTCGCCCTTGTGCATTCCGTCGACCGGCCGAAGATCGGCATACTGCTGGATCGATGCGCCGGCGAGCGAGGGCTCCGCCAGTCTGTTCTGCTGGAATGCAACGTCTCGGGGGAGGCATCCAAAGATGGGTGGGACGCCCGGACGGGCGCCGACCGGCCAAGGCTCCTTGCCGGTCTGCGGGCTGCGATGCAGTTGGCGCGGCTCGACGTGCACGGGCTGATGACCATGGCCCCGTGGACGTCGGACGAGGAGGAGTTGCGCCGGGTGTTCCGGGGGCTGCGAAGCCTGCGCGATGAACTCGCCTCCGGAGGGCTGAACGGGCTGCCTGAGCTGTCCATGGGCATGACGGACGACTTCGAGGTGGCCATCGAAGAAGGTGCTACGATGGTACGCATCGGACGTGCGCTGTTTGGCGAACGTCCGGCCTAACTCGAGGGAAGGTGCGATCACAGTGAACAGTCTCCTGGCGGCGATCCAACTCATCATCAACGGCCTTACCCTGGTTGTCTTCATTGACGTGGTGTTGAGCTTCGTGCTCAACCCGTTCCACCCGGTCCGGCGCGCGCTGGACTCGGTGGTCGACCCCATGCTGGCGCCGATTCGACGAATCGTCCCGCCGGCAGGCGGACTCGACTTCAGCCCTGCGATTCTGTTGATCCTGATCCAGATCCTCGGGCGTGTGGTCGTCAGCCTGCTGATCTCGCTGGGGTAGGGCGATGCGGACCTTCAAGCTCCACAGTGGGAAATCCGGCGCGGCACTCACGCTGCGCGTGACGCCGCGGGCGCGCAAGACCGAGTTCGCCGGGGTGCTGGAGGACGGGATCCTGCGTGTCCGCGTCGCCGCACCTCCCGTCGAAGGCAAGGCCAACGCCGAACTGCTGGCCTTCCTGGCCAAGGTCCTGGGCGTGCGCAAGAGCCGGATCGAGATCGTCGTCGGCCAACGCGGCCTGGACAAGATCGTCTCGGTGCTGGATCTATCGGCCGACGAGGTCCACACGCGCATCCAGGACTGGCTGAGCGCCCTGGAGCCCGACTAGCCGCGGCTCACACGAAGCCCACGAAGCAAGAGACAGCCGCCGGCGATCGCCGGCGGCTGATTGTCAGGCCAACGCGATGTGTCTCTGGTCTGGCAGACTAGGCGCGGGAGGGGGCGACGGCGGTCGGCAGCTCTGCCGTCGGCGCGGTCAAGCGCCACAGCGCCTCGAAGCCGGCGTCGCGCATGTGGGCGTCATCGGACCGCAGTGCGCCGGCGATCTCGAGATTGAACTCCTGGCTGCCGGTCCAGGCCATCGCCTCGAGCGCCGCCAGTTTCTCTTCGGGTGTCCCGTTGGACAGGACGCGGCGAGTCATTTCGAGTGCCGGCCGGCCCGGTGCAACGCCAAGCCCTTCGCGAGCGGCGTAGGCCACCAGCCAGGGGACCTCGGCCAGCTCGCGAACCGGCGGGTGAATGGCCCAGGGCGGGTTCTTGCGGCGTTCGGCGGCTTCGGCGGCGGCGCCGCGGACGACCCACTGCCCGTCGTCCACCTGGACCTTCTCCAGGCTCTCGAGTGCCCAATCTTCCGGCACGCGGCTCAGGCCGAACACGGCCGCGCGGCGGGTGAGCAGGTTGTCGACCTCGAGGGCATCCTTCAGCATGTTGTAGCCCTCATCCGGATGGCAAGCCAACGCCTCGCCCGCAGCCAGCCGGACACCCTCATCGCCCTTCAGCAGAGCGTGCCCCAGGCCCTCCAGCGCCGCCTGCGTGCCGATGGCGGCCAGTCCAAGGCAAGCGGACTGGCGGCAGAGAAGGTGCGGGTCGCTCTCCACCAGGCGCAGGAGGGGCTCGACGGCCTCCTCATCCCGCAATCCGCCCAGGCCAAGAGCACCAAGAATGCGGCTCGAGGGTGCATCGGATCCGAGCAGCCGCCGGAAGAGGATGGCCACCGTCGGCTCATGCGAAAGAACGAGAGTGTGCGCTGTGCGGAGGCGCAATCCATAGGGGCGTTGGACATCGTTCAGCACCGTCGCCAGGGCCCTCAGGACGTACGGCCTCCAGGGCGCCTTGGCTGGGGCGTCCCTCAACCACTTGCCGCACAGGAGCATGTGCTGGCCCAGCGGATCGTCGGCCGCGCGCAGGTGCCGCTCGGCCTCGGAGGTGACGTCGCCGAGCGCGGCAATCCAGTAGGTGCACGCTTCGGCGGGAAGCCACCCTTCGAGCAGACCGGACTCGGGCAGCGGCCCCTGCACGAAACCGCGCGCCGCCAGGTAGGCTCCCAAGGCTGGATGAACGAAGGAAACCCTGGCGCCGAATCGCCTGGCCAGGAATCCGGCTTCCACCAGGCTTCCGACCGGCATGCCGCGTGCAAGCGAGCGTTCGGGGAGGAAGCCGGTCCGCTCCTTGATCCAGGTCATCCCAACCACTTCCGTGACCTGTCGCTCATCGGGGGAAAGGAATCGCGCCAGATAGGCCTCGATGCTGTCGGCCGTTGTGCCTCCACGCGCGTCGCCGGCGTAGGCCGACCAGACACGCAGTGTCGCCTCCAGCGGGGACAGTGTGCGGATCGAGCCCAGGAGCCATCCGCCGATGAGCGCCGGATCGAGATCTCCGATCCGGTTCTTGGGGAGGGAAGGTAGGACGTACTTCTGCCAGGCGGCTCCCCACCGGTTGAGGAACAACCGGTGCTCGTGCTCGGTCCAGGGCGCCAGTGCGACCGGAGCCAGCCCCGCGTCTGCCAGGCCGTCGTAGCCGCGCGCCGGTCCGGCGGCGACGATGCGGTTTCCGGGATACGCGGCAATCAGGGCCTGGATCCACGGGGCGATCGGGACCAACTCGTCGTGTGTGAGTTCATCCAGGCCGTCGAGGAGGATGAGCAGCCGTCCCTGCTTGGCGTGTTGCTTCAAGTAGGTCGGTAGCCGCGCCGCCAGACCCGTGGAGACGGTCAGCTCGGCCGCGTCGACGATCAGATCGAGCGGATCCTTCGAGTGTCGATCGAGGCGCAGATCGCCGGCGTGGATGAGCACCGGCAGCATCTCGGCGCCGAGGCCTGCTTCGGCGTCGCGCTGCGCGGCATGCAGGGCAAGGTAGGCGAGTGCCGTCGACTTGCCGCTCCCCAGATCGCCGGTGAGCATGAAGTGCGCTCCATCGGCCAGCGCTTCAGCCAGCGACAGCGTGGGAGCGCGGTAGATGCCCGAAAGAACCGTGGCGTCCGGGAGGTTGGGCAAGACCGCCAGCGAGCCTTCGGGAAGAGGGTCCGTCCGTTGGGGATCGGCGACTGGAGGAGGAGCCAGGATGCGCGGCGGAACGGCGATCTCCTCCAGGACCAGGATGGCGCGGCCCAGGTGCAGCGTCTCTACCCGGCGGATCAGTTCCTCGCGATAGCGGTCCTTGGCGCTGGCGGTGAAGCCCTCGCCCACCCGGCGCGCCCGGAGCTGCGCCCACGACCCGGCCGACAGCACGGTCGGCAGAAGCCGGAGCGCACCCCATGCCAGGAAGACCCCGAACAGAATGCCGAGCACGAACTCGGGCCAGTCAAAACGCCAACCGAAAAGGTCACCCAGCATGGTTCCTCAGCCTGCGTACAGGATGCGCCCGCATTGGTGGCAGCGGACGGGTTCGGCGCTATTGCGGACGATCTGGCATTCCGACGCCGAAAGCCCGACGCCGCAGGCGCTGCAACTGTCGTCCTTCAGCAGGACGAGCGCCTTGCCTCCCATACTTTCCCTCAATCGGGCATAGAGTGCAAGGTCCTTTTCGGCTACCCCGGCGAGCGCCGCCTCGCGTTCGCCGTGCAGCGTCTCCGCTCGGACCTGCAGCTGATCGCGTTCGGCAGCCAGCGAGGCATGCTCCGCCAGCAAGGTGGCCTCGGCGTGGGAGAGCGCCTCGGCTGCCTGGCGTGTGGTGGACTCGAGTTCCTCGAGCGAAAGCATGGCCTCCAGCAAGCGGTCTTCCAGGGAGGCCAGATGACGTCTGAGCGACTCGACGTCCGCCTGCAGGTCCTGAAGCTCCTTCGGGTTGCGTACCGCGCCGCCGTACAACGAGCGCTCCGCACCTTCGAGCTTGGCTCGCTGCGCAGCGACGTCGTGCTCGGCGTCGTTGACCGCCGCCTGTCCTCCCCGCAGGGCCGCCAGGGACTGCTCGTGGCCGCCGCGAGCCGTATGCACCGCCGCCGAGCCTGCCATCAGGCGATCGATCTCCAAGAGGCGGGCGCGTGCACGGTCGAGGGCCAGGTCGATTTCCTGCAGGCGGTAGAGGCTAGAGGCACGGGACATAGCTGGCATTATAGACTGCCGGACACGCGCCAGGCAACCGATGGGCTTGGCGGGCGGATGGGCGGCGACGTACAATTCGGCCATGGAACGCCGAGACCGGTGGGTCGCCTTCGGGCTCGCCAGCGCGACAGCGCTGGCGACACTCGTCCCCTACTGGATCGCCGGCCGGCTGGCACCGCCGGGGACTGCGTTCGCCGGGTTTCTGCTGAACCCGGTTGATGGGTTCTCCTACCTGGCGAAGATGCGTCAGGGGCTGGGAGGAAGCTGGCTGTTCCATCTACCCTATGCTGCGGATCCAGGTCGCGGCGCTTTCCTGTATCCGTACTACCTCCTGCTAGGACACATCGCCAGAGTCACCCAGCTTGATCTGATCATGGTGCTGCACGCTGCGCGCACGGTGTCTGCCATCGTGATGTTCCTCGCCATCTACCGCTGCCTGGAGGAGTTCCTGAGTGAGCGGCGAGAGCGCTGGCTCGCCTTCGCACTTTGCCTGGTTGGCGCCGGTTGGGGGTGGGCGGCGGTTCCGGTTGGGTTTGTCGCCAGCGACTTGTCGATACCCGAGACGACGCCGTTCCTCACAGCCTATGCCAATGCCCACTTCCCGCTGGCGGCCGCGGGCTTCCTCGCAGCCGTGGTCGGCGTGCTCGGCAGCCGGCCCGGCGCACGGAGATGGACGGCTGCTTCCCTCGCTGGTGGGATGTTGATCGCGGTGGTCCTGCCGTTCATACTCCTGCCGGCGCTTGTGGTCCTGACGGCGGGGACCCTCATCCTGGCGGGGGAAGAGCGTCGAGCCGGAGCGGCGTCGAGCCTGCGGGCGCGCATCGTTGGACTCGCCGCCTTCCTGGCCGGCGCGGCGCCCTTCGTGGCCTACGATGCCTGGCTGCTCTTTTCCAGGCCGGATCTGGCCGGGTGGTCGGCACAGAACCGGACGCCTTCGCCTTCGCCCCTGGCTTATGTTCTTGGCTTCGCACCGCTGTTGCTTCTGACGGCGGTCGCCCTGCTCTGGACGCCTCGCCCTGCGCCCCGCCTATGGCTGCTCGCCGGTTGGGCCGGCGTGCAGGCGCTCCTCCTATATGCGCCGCTGGCGCTGCAGAGGCGACTGTCGCTCGGCCTGTTCGTGGCGCTGGCTGGCCTCGCCGCCCTGGGCCTGACGGCGTTGGCGCGGCGCGGGGTCTCGTGGCGAATCGTGGCGACGCTCGCGCTCGCGTCGGCGATCCCCTCAAACCTACTGGTCATCGCTGCAGGCGTGGGCGGCGTGCAGCGGGGCGAACCTTCGCTGGTGCAGTCGACGGACGAGGCCTGCGCCAGCGACTGGCTGGCCGCGCACGCTCCCGCCGGCTCACTCGTCCTCGCCGGTGAGACGCTGGGCAACCGGCTGCCGGCGCAGGCCGATGTGCGCGTCCTGTACGGCCATCCCTTTGAGACGCCCGATGCTGCGGCTGAGCTGTCGCTTGTCGAGTGGCTGTTGGCCGGCTCGACGAGCCTCGCCGATGCGCTGCCGGTCCTCCGCACACGCGGTGTGGACTACGTGGTCGTGGGCCCCGAAGAGCGATCGCTCGGCCCGGCAAGCTGGCCGGCGGACCTGCCGGAGGCTATGCAGTGCGGCGGGGTGAGCGTCTTCGTGGTGCTGCCGGCATGACGACCTCCAACGGACGTTGGACATGGGCGGCCGTGTTGATCATCCCCGTGCTCGGCCTCGGGGCGGTCGTGTTGGACCCGGCCGGGTGGGTCTTCTGGCGGGCAGGCACGTACTCCGATGTGTGGATCTCACATGCGCCCATCCTGAGCTTCATTCGTCAGTCGCTAGTCACGTGGCATCAGATCCCGTTGTGGAATCCGCTGATCCTGAGCGGAATGCCACTGGCCGCCGACCCGCTGTCGGGGCTGTGGTACCTTCCGCACGTTGTGACGTGGATCGGTTCCAGCGGGATGGGGTTCAACCTCCTCTTCTGGGGGCACCTTGCGTTCGCCGCAGCGGGCATGATCGCGCTGCTGCGGTCCGAGGGCGCCTCGGGGCCGGCAAGCCTGCTCGGTGGGTTGATCTTCGCCGTCACTCCGAAAATCGTCGGGCACGTCGCGCTGGGCCACCTGACGTTCGTCGAAGCCGTCTGCTGGACACCGTGGGTGCTCCTGGCAATCCGAGGCGGGGTGGACCATGCGTTGGAGAGCAGGGGCCGGTGGTGGCGGTTTGCACTTGCAGGCGCGGGTTTCGGTGTGTCGTTTCTGATCGACCCCCGCTGGTGCGTCCCCCTCGGTTTCGTGTGCGCGGCATACCTTGGCACGTGCCTTGCGCACAGCCCTCAACGTCGCGCGACGGCGATGCGTTTGGCGGTGGGAGTGCCGCTCATGCTGGGCGTCGCGTTCGGGCTTGCCGCGCCGCTGGCCTTGCCCCTGGTGGAACTCCTACACAGGTCCACTCGCGCCGCGCTCACAGCCGTGGAGGCAGCTCAGACGTCGCTGCCGCCGGAGCGGCTGATCGGCACACTGTTGCTTCAACCCGGTGGGTGGCCCGAGACGCAGACCTATCTTGGGGCCACGGTTCTCGTCGTGCTCGCCGCCGGCAGCGCGGTCACCTTGCGGCGCAGTCGTTTCTGGTGGGTGGTGCTGCTGATCAGCCTGGTTCTTGCCCTCGGAGCGGCGACGCCGGTGTATGCCTGGCTCGTGCGCACCGTCCCCGGCATGGGGCTTGTGCGTGTCCCGGCGAGGTTCTTCATCGTCACCGCGCTCGCCGCAGCGATGCTCGCCGGGCACGGCTACGATCGGCTGGTGCAAGCGCGGGAGAATCCTGCTAGCACGCGGCGGGCTCGCCTGGCTGCACTGCTGATCGGCTCTCTGGCGCTGGTCCTTGGCTTCCTGAGCCCCGCGCTGGCACGGGCGTCAGCAACCAGTGGCGTATCGCCTCTGGCCTGGGCACCGGCAGCCGGAGGCATCCTGGCGCTGGCGACGACCGCGTGGGTGTTCCTCAACTCAGCCTCCTCGGGCTGGCAAAGATCCGGCCTGCTCTTGATTGCCTTGGTGGGGCTTGATCTTGGTTGGGCGAATCTGTTCACGGTCGAAGTGCGGCCGGCGGAGGCTGCCTCGTTGTCCGTCTCGTGCGCCGCCGTGGGCCAGGGTGCTTTGTTCGGTGAACACCGCGCATTCTCGCCATCTTACAGCCTCGCGCAGCCCGCCGCGGCGGAGTGCGGGCTTGAGCTTGCCGACGGGATCAATCCCCTTCAGCTGACCGCGTATCGCGACTACATGGCATCGGTAACGGGCTTCGACGTGGGCGGCTACAGTGTCACACTGCCTCCATTCGAGGACGGGGATCCCCAGGACGATTGGGGCCCGTCGATCGACGCCGCTGGGATCGGCTTGCTCAACGTCGACCAGATAGTCTCGGCGTATCCGCTCGAGGGTGCTGAGCTTACGCCTGTCGGCGAAACAGGCGGCAACTGGATCTATCGCAACGAGGCGGCTCGACCGCGGGTATGGGTCGTGCCGGACGGAACGAGCACAGATGCGTGGCAGCCGGTTAAGGCAATCGATTGGAGCCCGAATCGCATCCAGGTTCGGGCTAGCGGCCCGGGGCAACTGGTGTTGAGTGAGGTGGTCTATCCTGGATGGCACGCCCGCGTCGATGGCCAGTTGGCGTCGATCGAGCCTTATGCCGGGCTCCTGCGTTCGGTGGCGCTGCCGGCGGGTGAACACGAACTCGTCTTCACATTCGTCCCGGGCCTCGCCTTTCTCGGATTGGCGCTCGCGGCGGTCGCGGCGATCACGCTTTTCGTGCTCTGGGTGCGGCGATGAAGCGCGAGGCGCTGGCATGGTGCCTGGCTGTCAGTGCCATCCTTGCTGTGTTGACCTCTCTGCCTTTCCTTCTGGCGTTCGAGCGTCAAGGATCCGATCTGCGTTTCACCGGCTCGCTCCTTGCCGTGGAGGATGGAAACTCGTATATTGCCAAGATGCGGCGGGGCGCCGCAGGCGACTGGCTGTTCCGCTCGCCGTACACCGCCATGCCGCAGGCCGGCGCCCCGGCCTTTCTCGGCTACTTGCTGCTCGGGAAACTTGCCGCCGGGCCCGGAACACACGAGCAGCTGGTGGCCCTGCTGCACCTGACGCGCGTCCTGGCGATCTTCCTTGTCGTCCTGGCCACCTACCGTTTCGCTTCCCGTTTCATCGACGAAGAGCGCTGGCGCCGGTGGGCGACAGTGTTGGCTGTCGCCGGCGAAGGCCTCGGCTGGATGGTCCTGGCTGCCGGGCGGGTCGACTGGCTCGGCAGCCAGCCCCTCGAACTGTACTCGCCCGAGACGTTCGGATTCCTGGCGCTGCTTACGTTCCCGCACTTGCTGTTGGCGCGGGCGCTCCTGCTCCTGGGTCTGGACGCGTACCTCGAGTCCGGGGTCCGCCCGCGCGCTGCCTGGCTCGCTGGAACCTGGCTGACACTGCTGGTCCTTGTGCAACCGATCTCCGTCGCTGCGGCAGGCGCGGCGTTAGGCATGCATCAGGGGCTGGTTGCCGTTCGATGCGTTCTTCGCAAGGCTCCACCGGTGTTCGCCTGGCGCAGACTGCGCCCTGCCGTCATCGCGCTGGCAGTGCCGCTGCTGCTCGTCGTTGGCTATGCCGCACTGCTGCGCACGGATCCGTTTCTGCAGACGTGGGCGGCACAGAACGTTCTTCGCTCGCCCCATCCGGTCTACTACGTGCTTGCCTACGGATTGCTGCTGCCATGGGCGGTGGTCGGTGCACGGCGTGCCTGGAAAGGCCAGGATCTCGCCCCTCTGCTGCTGATAGGTTGGGTGGTCGCTCTTCCCATCCTCGCCTACGCACCGACCGTCGTCCAGCGCCGTCTCCCGGAGGGGGGTTGGGTCGCCCTGGCCGTGTTGGCTGCGCTTGGGCTGGGAAGTGTCAGGCTGGCGAGTGCCACACGCTGGCGGCTGGCATTGGGGACGATCGGATTGAGCCTCGTCGGGAGCGTCCTTCTCGTTGCGGGCGCCTCCCAGGCGGCCGCGATGGGTGAGGCGCCAGTGTTTCGGCCGGCCGCTCAAGTGGCTGCCTTCGAGTGGCTCGATCAGAATGCCGGCGCCAATGCGATCGTTCTGGCGGCCTATTCCACCGGCAACGCGTTGCCGGCCTGGGCAAACGCTCAAGTCCTGGTCGGGCATGGTCCCGAAAGCGCTGGATTGGCCGGGTTGCTGCCGCGCGTCGAGGCGTTCTATCGAGCCTCAGGGGCTTCGACGGACGCCCGGGCCTTGCTGGCCGAGTTCGGCGTGACGCATGTCTTCGTCGGGCCCGCGGAGCGCGCCCTCGGCTTCGACGAGGCAGCATTGTCCGCGGGGCTGTATCCTGTCTACGACCAGGGAGAGTACGCCATCTTCCTGGTCGCGAGGTCGACACCGGCGGCACGTGCCATGACGATGGACGGCCGGCTCGCGGCCTGCGGGGCGGGCGAGGCGCGCCGGGAGTGTTGAAGCGCCTCGCGGACCGTGCTGCCTGGCTTGTCGTACTGGGGCCGGCAATCCTCTTTGGGCCTGGCCTTCTCCAGGGCCGCGTCATGTTCTGGGGGACGCCGCTGCTGCAGTTCGTTCCCTGGCGCTCCTTTGCGCTCTCCAGCCTGCGACAGGGGTTCCTTCCGCTGTGGAACCCTCTGGTTGGCATGGGCGCTCCGCTGCTGGCGAACTACCAATCGGCACTTCTCTATCCGCCCAACCTGCTGCTCTTGGCCGGGAACCCTGGCCTGGTGTCGACGATGCTGGTCATGCTTCACCTGGCCTGGGCCGGGATCGGCATGGCGCGCCTCGCTCGCCGCCTGGACATGGATTCCCTGGGACAGGCGCTTGCCGGTCTGGCTTTCGGCCTCTCCGGATACCTGGTGGCGCGTGCCGGATTCCTCAGCATCAATGCCACCGCCGCCTGGTTGCCATGGATGGTCCTGGCGGGCGACCGCCTGGCGGTCGACGTGCCCACCGCAGCCAGCTTCCGACGTCGCGCCAAGGCCATCATTCCGCTGGCGGTTGTCCTCGCCTTCCAGTGGACGGCTGGACATGCGCAGACGGCCTGGTATTCCCTCGTCTTCCTCGCCGCCTGGGTCGCGTGGCGCTCGTTCGAGGGGCGATCGTGGCGCCGTCTGATCGGGAATGCCGCCGGGGTTGCCGTTGCAGGTGGTCTGGCGTTCGCCCTGGCTGCGCCGCAGCTCCTACCCACCCTCGAGTATCTGATGCAGTCCTACCGGGCGCACAGCCTCGAGGCGTCCTTCGCCATGAACTACTCGTTCTGGCCGTGGCGCTTCCTGGGACTGCTGGCGCCTGGGTTGTTCGGCAGCCCGGTCACGGGCGACTACTGGGGCTACGGCAACTTCTGGGAGGATGCGATCTACGTTGGCATCCTGCCCGTCCTGCTTGCCCTCCTGTCGGCTGTTCGCGGGGCGCGGGGCAGGGGCAGCCACGTCCGGTTGACTCGCTTTCTGCTGCCTGTGATGGCGGTCGCCGCGCTCCTTGCTCTTGGCGACCGGACGCCCGTGTTCCCATGGCTGTTCCGGACAATCCCCACGTTCTCGTTGTTCCAGGCCCCGACGCGCTGGATGCTGCTCGTGGTCTTCGGCCTGGCTCTCATGGGAGGCGCGGGCGTCTCCGCCTGGAGTAAGGTGGAAGGACGCGCCTTGTACTGGTCCCGCCTGGGCACGGCGGGCGCTGGCGCCGTGGCTGGCGCAGCATGGCTGGCGCGCCTGATCCTCGGCGACGTCGAGCCAACGCTCATCCGGGCTGTGTCGATTGCCGGGGTGTGGCTGTTCCTCGCCGGCGTCCTCGTCCTTCTTCGCCGCGCGCAGGCCGGCGGAGGCTGGTCGATGGCTGTCATGTTCGTCGTCGTCGCCGATCTCGTCGTCGCCGGCGCGGGGCTCAATCCGATGACGTCCGGCGACCTGTATCAGGGGCGGACTGCCCTGGCGGACCGCCTCGGCGCGCAAGCCCGCGTCTACTTCCCGCCGGACCTTGAGCAGCGCGTCAAGTTTGAGTGGGCCTTTCGCTTCGACACGTTTCACGCTCTCGGGGATTGGGAACAGGTCAGGGAATCTGGACTGCCGAACACGCTGCTCTTGGAGGCGGTGCCGGCCGTCACCAACTTCGATCCGCTGGAGCCCGGCCGAACGCGAACCTGGATCGAGATGCTGGTGCAGCACCCGGCGCCCGACGCGCTCCTGCGATTAATGGACGTGCGATGGGTGGCAGAAACCGGTCTTTCGCCAGCTGCTCCTGTCGAGTACGTCCCGATCGACGGCGGCCAGCGCCTTCGCCTGCTTCCGACCGCACGCCTCGTCACGACGCCGGAAGAAGCCCTCGCCGCAGTGAGCCAGCCGGGATTCGACCCGGACCGCGTCGTGGTCCTTGAGGCGGAAGATGGCCCGAGCCTGCCAGAGGCGGGAGGCGGAGGGACCGCTGCGCTGCTAGCTTCGTCTGACCCAAACCGTCTCACCATAAACGTCCACGCATCCGGGCCTGCCTGGCTGCTCGTCTCGGATACCTGGTACTCGGAGTGGGAAGCGCGCCTTGACGGCGCTGGCGTCGAGATCTGGCGAGCGGACTACCTGTTCCGTGCCGTTCATGTGCCCAAAGGCGACCACCAGGTCGAGTTCATCTACAGGCCGCGCAGCTTCTGCACCGGTCTGGCACTTGCCGGCGCTGGCCTGCTCTTGCTGGCGGCCGCCTGGATCCTGGGCGTCCGCCAGAGCCGGGCCGACGCGCTGAGCCTCACCCCCGACCATGTCTCAGCCGAGGTAAACTAGACCCTCAGGCGCGGTTCCCACACTTCTGCGCCCGGCACCGCACGGGGAGTGGCTATGCAGGCCGTCCAGAGCCTCACCGAACGCCTGATCGGCAACGTCGAGACCGTGATCGTCGGCAAGACGGAGGTGATCCGGCTGACCGTCATCGGGCTGTTATGTCAGGGTCATATCCTGATCGAAGACGTCCCCGGCACCGGCAAAACCATGCTGGCCAAGAGCCTGGCACGCTCGACCGGCGGGACGTTCAATCGGATCCAATTCACGCCCGACATGCTGCCCAGCGATGTCACCGGCGTCTCGATGTTCAACCAGAAGACGGGCGAGTTTGAGTATCGTCCCGGGCCGGTGATGGCCAATATCGTGCTCACCGACGAAATCAACCGGGCCACCCCCAAGACGCAGTCGGCGCTGCTCGAGGCGATGGAAGAGCGCCAGGTCACCGTTGACGGGGTGACGCATAAGACGCCATCTCCCTTCCTGGTTCTGGCCACGCAGAATCCAATTGAATACGAAGGCACCTTTCCGCTGCCGGAGGCGCAGCTCGATCGTTTCATGCTGCGCATCAGCCTGGGCTACCCGTCCCCGTCCGAAGAGATCCGGATGATCGAGGCGCAGCAGATCGCCCATCCGGTCGACAGCCTGGAGCAGGTCATCCCGGTGCAGGACCTGCAGGCGGCGCAAGCCGCCGTCCGTCACGTCACGGCCACGGCGGAGATCAAGCGCTACATCCTGGAGATCGTCACCGCGACCCGGCGGCACGAAGACGTCTACGTCGGCGCCAGCCCCCGCGGCAGCCTGGCGCTCTTCCGCACGGCGCAGGCGCGGGCGGCCGTCCTCGGGCGGGATTACATCGTGCCCGACGATATCAAGACGCTGGCCGTCCCGACGCTGGCCCACCGCCTGATCGTCGGCTCGGCCGCGCGCGTGCGCGACGTGGATACGCGCGCCATCGTACAGGAAGTGCTGCGCTCGCTGCCCGTCCCCGGCGGTGAGCTCGGTCGATGACCTCTCGAGCGCGCGGCGTGGCGCTGCTGTTCGCCGCCTGTCTGCTGGGCGCTGCAATCAGTGGCCGGTCCGTCTTCTACAGCCTGGCCTACTTGTGGCTGGGCCTGCTCCTGGTCTCGTTCTTCTGGTCGCGCACCGCGCTGCGCGGGATCGTCGTCACGCGCCGTCCGGCCGGGACGCGCTCGCAGGTTGGGCGTCCGTTCGAGGAGGCCGTGAACGTGGCCAATCGAAGCCGGATTCCGAAGCTGTGGGTCGAACTGCGCGACGCCTCCGAGCTCCCCAACCACCGGGCTTCGGTCGTTATGGTGGGGATCGGGGCTGGTCGTGAGCGTTCACAGCTCGTGCGCACGTACTGCACCCTTCGGGGCCGCTTCCGATTGGGGCCGGCCCGGCTGAATGCCAGCGATCCCTTTGGCCTGTTCCCCGTTTCCCGCCCGGTGCCCGAGGTCCATCAACTGGTGGTCTTGCCATTGGTGACCCCGCTGCCATCCTTCCCGCTGCCCTTGGGCCGGCTGCCGGGCGGCGTGGCCGTCACCGAGCCGACGCACCAGATCACGCCCAACGCGGCCAGCGTGCGCGACTATATGCCCGGCGACGGATTCAACCGCATCCACTGGGCCTCGACCGCACGGCGCCGACGGTTGATCGTCAAGGAGTTTGAGCTTGATCCGCTGGGGGACGTCTGGGTCCTCCTGGACGCGTGCGCCTCGGCCCAGTCGACACGCGCAGCCCAACCGGAGGCCAGGCGGGAAAGCCCATTCCTGCCAAGCCGTATCACGCTGCCCCCGGCGACGATCGAATACGGCGTCGCCTGCGCCGCCTCGCTGGTTCACCACTTCCTTCGCCAGGATCGCTCGGTCGGGTTGGTGGCCTACGACCGGATGCGGCACAGCATCCAGCCCGACCGTGGGGCACCTCAGCTGATCCGCGCCCTGGAGACGCTGGCCGTCCTGGATGGCGCCGGCGCGACGCAGGTCGAGGACGTCCTGCGCATCGAAGATGCCCATCTGACCCGGGGCGCCATGGTGCTGGTGGTGACCGCCTCAGCCAGTCCGGGCCTCGTTCCGGCATTGCGCGCGCTGCGCAAGCGTTCCCTGACGCCGGTCCTCGTGCTGCTGTCATCCGCCTCGTTCGGTGCCCTGGAGGACAACGCCGCCCTGGCCGCCGACGCGGCGCGTGCCGGTATTCCGACGCGCATTGTGGGTTGCGGCGAAGCACTGGATGTTGCGCTTTCGAAGCCGGTGCAGATCGCCTCCATGCGCCCGGCGGCCTGACCCACTGGAGATCGGATGGATCGACGCCTCTTGCTCCTGACGGCATTCACCGGTGGAATGACCAGCCTTGGGATGGAGCTGGCGGCATCACGCTTGCTGGGCAATGTGTTCGGGACCAGCAACCTGGTGTGGGCCAACATCATCGGCTTGATCCTGGTCTACCTGACGGCTGGCTACTTTCTGGGGGGACGCTGGGCGGACCGCTCGCCCTTCGCCGCGACGTTCTACCGCCTCGTCCTATGGGCGGCCTTCACCGCCGGACTCGTCCCCATCGTCGCCCATCCCGTCCTGCGCTGGGCGGCGGGGGCGGTGGAGCAACTGGACGCCGCCATCATGGCCGGTTCGTTTCTTGCCGTGCTCGTGTTGTTCTCCGTCCCGGTCACACTCCTGGGCTGTGTCTCGCCCTTTGTGATCCGGCTGCTGATGGACGATCGGACGCGCGCCGGCCAGATCTCGGGGCAGGTGTACGCCGTGTCAACGCTGGGTTCGATCCTCGGGACCTTCCTGCCCGTGCTGTGGCTGATCCCGGAGATCGGCACCGCCCGAACCTTCATCGTGCTGAGCTTCAGCCTGCTGGCCGTGGGCTTGCTTGGGATGTCGACCGTCGACCGGCGGCAGGCGTTGGGGCACGTGTGGATGCCGGTGCTGCTGGCCGTGCTGGCGTGGTGGGCCCTGCAAGGGCCGATCAAGTCGAGCGTCGGGCAGCTGTACGAAAGCGAATCGGCCTACAACTACATCCAGGTGCGCGAGGTCAATGGCCTGCGTTACCTGATGCTCAACGAGGGGCAGGCGGTCCATTCGGTGTACGATCCGTCCGGAGGCCCGACGTACGGCACCTGGGATTACTTCCTGGTTGCCCCGTACTTTAATGCGGCGCCCTTCACGCCGGACCGGGTGACGCGGCTGGGGATCGTCGGCCTGGCGGCCGGCACGATCGCCCAGCAGTACACGCAGACCTACGGCCCGATCCCGGTCGATGGCTGGGATATCGATCCGCAGGTGATGGAGGTCGGGCGGCGCTACTTCGGGATGACCGAGCCCAACCTGCAGGCGATCGCCCAGGATGGCCGCTGGGGGCTGGAGCACAGCGGCCAAGCCTACACTGTCATCGGCGTCGATGCGTACCGGCCCCCGTACATCCCGTGGCAGTTGACCACGCGCGAGTTCTTCCAGATCGTGCGGGACCATCTGACGCCGGATGGGGTGCTGGCGATCAATGTCGGGCGGACCCCCGAAGACCGCCGGCTGATCGAGGCGCTCGTGGGGACCATCGGCGCCGTGTTCCCCAGCGTGCATGTCGTCGATGTGCCGGGGACGTTCAACACGATGGTGTTCGCCACTGTCCAGCCGACGGTCCCGGGGAACCTGGCCCGCAACCTGGCGCTGCTGCGGGAGCAATCGGCACCCCCGCTGCTCCTGGACGTTCTCGAACGCGCGCAGGCTAACCTGGCGCCGACCCCGTCGTCGAACGTCGTCTTCACGGACGACCGCGCGCCGGTGGAGACGCTGGTGAACTCGATTGTGATCCGCTTCGTACTGGGCGGCCAGCTCGATACGCTTTCCGTGGAGTAGGGCAATCATGGGTCAACGATGGACACATGTGTGGTTGGAGCGGCTGGCGCGCGGCGTGCTGTACGTGGCGGTGCCGGTGACGCTGCTGCTTACGAGCGTGCGTCTGCTGTTGACGCCCGCCTTCGTCCGCCTGGACTACGCCATCCCCGGGTTTCCGGCCGATCCGTTCGGCTTCAGTCTGCAGGAACGCATCGGCGGCGCAGACATCGCCCTGGGGTATCTCCTGAACGATGAGCCGATCGCCTTCCTGGGAGACCTGCGGTTCGAGGCTGGGAGCCCGGTCTACAACGACCGTGAGCTGCAGCACATGCAGGACGTCAAGGGTTTGGTCCAGCAGGTCATGAGCCTATGGCTCGTTTCGCTGGCCATCAGCTTGGTGCTTCCGCTGGGTCTGTCCAGGCTGGCCGGTGAGCGGACGGCCTGGAAGGCGCTGAACACAGCGGCGCGCGCGACGTTGGCCGTCATGGCGCTCCTGCTGGTGGGTATTGCTGCGTCGTTTTCGTTTCTGTTCGTCGGCTTCCACCGGGTCTTCTTCGAAGGCGATACCTGGCTGTTCTTGTATAGTGACACGCTGATCCGCCTGTTCCCGGAGCGCTTCTGGCTGACGGCCTTCGTTGGGATCGGGCTCGGGACATTGGCGTTGGCGCTGCTGCTACTGGTGATCAGCGCGCAGCGCGTGCGCCACTTGTCGCGCACACCCTAGCGGAAGCGCGGAACGAACAACCAAGCGGCCGGCCCATTGGGCCGGCCGCTGCATCGTCGGATACGCACGCCGGGCTGGGGGGCCACGCCGTGCTTGCCAGTGTCAGGCGCCAAACTTCTCCAGCCGCTGCGCGTGCGCCAGGAGCAGGGGCATGGCGTCGGTCGACAGGAACGTGCCCAGCCCGCCGTGCGTGCAAGCTGTCTCCCCGAACGCCGTCTGGTCATCGGTACGCACGGTGGCCGGAGCCCACAGCAGGTAGGGCACCGGGTGCCACGAATGGGCCTTCAGCTTGGCGGGCGTCGAGTGATCGCCGGTGACGGCCAGTACGGCCGGTCCCAGCTCAAGCAGCTTCGGCAGTGCGGCGTCCACGGCCTCAATGACCGCCGACTTGGCGGCGAAGTCGCCGTCCTCGCCCCGGCTGTCGGTCTTCTTGATGTGGACGAAGAAGAAGTCGTAGTCGTTCCAGGCGCGGGCGACGGCGGCGAATTCGTCTTCTGGCTTGTCGCCGTCGAACTTCAGGACCTTCATGCCGACGAGTTCGGCCAGGCCCTTGTACATTGGGTAGACCGCCACGCAGGCGGAGCGCACCCCGAAGACATCCGGGAAGCTGGGCAGTTCGGGATCGGTGCTGAAGCCGCGCAGCGTCAGCGCATTTGCCTTGGGATGACCGGCGAGGGTCTTGACCGCCGCTGCGATCCAGGTATTGAACAGGTCGGCCGTCGTCTGCGATCCGGGCTTCGTTGCCCGGGCGGGAAGGGGAGGGACCCCCGTGCGCTGCGGGTCTGTGTCGGCGATGTCCGGGGCAAGGCCAGCCCCGCGCATGACCACGGCGAACCGATACTCCTGAACGTGCCGGACCTCGACCTCGACGCCGGGGATCCTGACCGTACCCAGCCGCGCCACCAGCGGGATTGCCTCCGCAG
>Ga0315293_10000820_pt1 | contig 29437 bp, 32 predicted proteins | sample YL17G13_20_MG_FD_203071 | JGI IMG/M metagenome (GOLD analysis project Ga0315293, IMG submission 203071) | Sediment microbial communities from Yellowstone Lake, YNP, Wyoming, USA - YL17G13_20 | ecosystem: Environmental > Aquatic > Freshwater > Lake > Sediment | place: USA: Wyoming | collected... | reverse complement strand
TCCCCAGATAGGAACGCTGGCGGCCCCCGCATCCCTGCCCGATTTACCGCTCCGCCCCTTGATGGCTTGGACTTCGTGGTTACTGGCCCACTCGTCCGAGCTCACGGCCTCCTATCGGGTTCGTGTCCCTCAGGTCGCGGTTTTGCCTCCGGCTTCCTCCGGACCCCGCCTCACGACGACGCCCTTGCCCTTGGCTACGGTGGGTACCATCAACCCCCGGGAAGGACTTCCACCTTCCAAGTCAGCGCCCATGCTGGGCGTACCAGCAGAAGGTGCCAGGCTCAGCCTGGCACCTTCACCCGTCCATTCCTTACTTCGAGTACCGCGCCAGCCAATCGTCGGCAAACTTCCCCAAATCGTACACGTTCTTCATCTTATAGAGAGTCAGGTCGGCAAGCTTCGGCTTCCAGGCTTCGATCACCACTACATCTGGCCGGGTGAGAACGGCGGCGATCTTGGCAAGGCGCATCATCGCCGCTTTGCTGCACAGGTAGTCAAGGAAGAGCTTAGCCATGTCGGGGTGAGGAGCCCCGGTAAGCAGAGCCCCAGTTTCCACTGTGTAGATATCATCCGGCGGGAAAACGGCCACGATTGGAAAGCCCTCATTCTTGAGCGACAAGATGGCAGTGTCGTAGGTGAGACCAATGGCGATCTCGCCACGTGCCGCCTGCCGACCGGCTACACCACCCGAGGAGTTGTACTGGAAGATGTTCTGGTCGAGTTTGTCAATGTAGTCCCACCCGCCGTACTTGTCGTACAGTCCGGTCATGATAGTCATGCCGGTGCCCGACTGGGCGGGCGAAGCGATATTGATCATGCCCTTGTACTCCGGCTTGATTAGATCCTCCCAGGTCTTTGGGACCTCAAGGCCTTTTTCCTCCAGAACTTGCGTGTTCACGCCAAATCCCATCAGCGTCAGGTCGTGACCAACGTAGAAGTAGTCGGGGTCAACAAACTGCGGATTGATCGCCTCCACGTCTGCTGGCTGATACGGTTCAATGGCCCCCTCCGCCTTGAGAGTCTTCATGTAGCTCTCGAAGAGCGCCCAAACTACGTCTGCTTGCGGGTTGCCCATTTCCGCGATGATACGCGAGGTGATCGGACCCGAGGACATGTTCACCCGCTGGATGGTAATTCCCGGATAGATCAGTTGGAAACCTTCGAGGACGGATGCCTCCATCAATTCGTTGGCGGCTGTGTAGAGAACGAGTGTGCCCTTGATGTCCTCCGGTCGCACCTCAGTGGGGGCAATGGTCGGAACAGCAGGAGCCTCGGTTGCCGCTGGCGCCGGGGGCGCCGGGGGAACGGGTGTCGCGGCCGGACCACAGCCGGCGAGGACAGCGGTGACGAGGACGGCCACAATCAGAAGTCGTGAAGCCAAATGGAGAGGTGTCTTGCCTTTCATGGTAGTCTCCTTAATCAAACTGAGGGCTTGCGGCGGTCGAGCTGCAAATCGGTTTGCGGGCGGGCAATCCGTGTCTCTGGCATCACGTCTCAGGTCGTTTCACCTCCCTCTTTGCTCGGCGGGGAGCTGATTCCTCGCATGATCAGCCCATACTGTGCTTAACGGTTTGGGCAAATGGACGAAATCAGGTCTTATCATGTGCGGGGGGCGCAATGGAATCTACGTAGGTATTCCCCCGCGACCATGTCCTTTTGGAATCACACAGACCGCTCGGGGCGGACCGCAAACTCCATCTGTCCGATCAGGGCAAAGGCCGCGCAGTGGTTTGTCATTGTCAGCTGGGCTGTATTGGACTGGTGGTATGTACCAGGCAATTCCTACAGTAGCATACGTGTCCCCGCAAGTCAATATGCGTGTATCTCGTCAGACCAAATGGGACTGAAGTTGCCCCATATTGGTGGACATTCGGCGGCTTTGGGTGGTTCACGTGTTGTCAAGTGGTGTAGATTGCCGTGTGCTTCCACGATCTCAGTCTGTCTCGGTTTAGACCTTCAGTGAACGGGCGCCAAGTGGAACGCCACAGGTTCAGCCACCATCAAGGGCTGGGGTTCGATCAGCCTGGCCATCGTCTCGAGACTGAAGTACCGCCTTCCAACTTGCCATTCGTCGGCGATCTCCAGCAGGACGGCTCCCACCAGGCGTCTCACCGAGCCACCGTCGGGCTGAAAGCCCTAGCCCTTTCAGGGAAAGACCCCCACCACATTGGTCCGTCGCTCGACCTCCGTGTTGAGTCGTTCCAGCGGGTTCGTCGAGTAGATCCGGGTCCACAGCTCCCCGGGAAAGGCCATATACGCCAAGATGTCGTCTTCGGCTTGCGCCGGGAGCTCGGCCGCCTCCGGCCAGTGGCGCTGCATGGCCTGCACCACTTCCGCCAGTTGAACGCCCGCCGCCGGCCGATCAGGCTGCGCAAAGATGGTCCGCAAGGCGGCGGCCACGATCGATTTGTCTCCGCGCGGGACGTGTGCCAACAGGTTCCTCAGAATGTGCACCCGGCAGCGCTGCCTGGTCACACCTGCCAGAACCTGGCCCAGCGCCTTCTTCAGGCCTTCATGAGCGTTGCTGGTCAACCCGTCAGTCCCCGCCGCTTCAGGCTGCGCAGGAAGTCAAGCCATAGGGGCCTCTTCTTCGCTCGCTCGAGCCCGAAGCCCAGCACCTCCCGCTCTCTCGAACGCCTATGGCGATCACCAACGCCTGGCTCACGATCCTGTGGTTCTGACGCACCTTGAGATACAGCGCATCCAGCCAGACGAAGGGGTATTGGCCCTCCAGCGGGCGGTTCCGGAAGGGTTCCACCACCTCGTCCAGCTCCTTGCAGATGCGGGAAACCCGGCTCTTGTCGATCCCGGTCAGTCCCAATGCCTGCAGCAGATCGTCGACCCGGCGGGTACTCACCCCTTCGACATAGGCCTGCTGCACGACAGCCAAGAGCGCCTTCTCCGACCGCCGGCGAGGTTCCAGCAAGCTTGGGAAGTAGCTCCCGTCTCGGACCTTGGGGATACGCAAGGGGATCTCTCCCACCCGCGTCTCCCATACCCGGTCCCGGTGGCCGTTGCGGTAGGTCCTGCGCTCCGGCGATCGCTCGTAGTGGCCGGCGCCTATCTTCTCGGCTGCTTCCAGCTCCACCACCGTCTGGGTCAGTTGGCGCAGGCCTTCATGCAGGAAGCTCTCGTCGGGATCCATACCCATGTTGCGAAGGTACTGCATCAGTGCCATAGTCGGGTCAGCCATCGTGTCCTCCTTGTGTGGCTTGGCGGTCGCTCAAGGAAGCACACGATGGCTCTTTTCACAAGCCGCATTTACACCACTTCATGAGACAATATCCCAGGATTCCCACCAAGGGGCATGAGTCTCAAAGAAGGGCGACGATCTTGGACCCCTCTCGAGCCCAGACAACGCCAGACAACAGGAGGCGCGCCGACTCGGCGGGGCACTCTCCCTTGGCTTGCAGCCTCCTCCAACGCTGTGGAGCGATCCGCAATCTCATCTAGGTCCAAGGGGGCAGGTGCGCGGCGGCATTCGACGCTACCGTGGACTTATGCCATAGGGGCTCGGTCCCGGTCCAGCAGCTACGCCCTTCGTCATGGTGCGGCGGCAGGAGCCGGATTTCGCGCGAGCCCCGCGTGACCGACCGAGTCCGCTCCCTGTGCAAGAGCTACTCCAAACGCGGCGTTGTTAGGACGAGCTTGATCACGTCTACTTCGCGCGCACCGTCTCGGCCGCCCGGTTCAGCCGCTCGAAGAGACTCGCACTGAGATCGAAATGCAGCACTTGGGCGACGACTTGCGTCCAGCCATGGACGAAATACACCCACCCATCCTCCACCTTGACGCTGCGGGAGCTGACCTGAGCCTCGGCCTGATGCAGGAAGTCCAGCTCGCCGCGATAGTTGAACTCCCAGGCAATCGCGTGGAGCGGGAAACTGCCTTTCCAGGTGATCGGCGAACCGGGCGTGTCCTTGCCCATCCCAGTGGCATTGATCACAACAGTGTGGGGTGGCATGTCGGCCATGATCGCGTCATTGCGTACTGGGTCAGTATTCTGGATGTACTCGGCCAGAATGTCAGTGTCTATGCCCGCAACCATCGTTCTGGCCTGGTCGAGTCGTCCCTGCGAGCGGTTCACGAAGACAAAGCGTCGGGGGCGATCGCTCTTGTCCCTCTTGTTCATCAAGTGGAGCAATGTGGCGATGGCGGATCCGCCGGCTCCGAAACACAAGACCTCACCACCCGTCCGCTTGAAGTAGTCCTTCCCGGTGATTGCATCCAGGCTCAGGCCGGAGCTGATGGGGTCCTTGGCGTGGCCTTCTAGACGGCTATTGAGTTTGGAAATGCTCGACACCTCCCCGCAGATCTGGGCGTAGGGGTCGAGGTAGTCAAACATGTCGCGCGCGGCGTCCAATAGGTCGATCTTGTGGGTGGTGACCAACGCGCCAAGCGAGAGCGGGTCGTGCTTGATCTGCGCCACTGCTCGACGGTAGACATCGGCCTGATCATGGATCTTGCAGTCCATGCCCTCTATGACAACCTCGGAGCGGCCAATCTCTTTCATCCATAGGGGGAAGACCTTCATGATAGAGGACTTGCCAGTGGTTACCCCGATGAAGTAGAAGGTCGGAAGGATCTTGGTCTTGATTTCGTAGCCCTCAGGCATGGGAACCTCCCGGTACGATGATGCTAGTGAGCGGCCCGGACACACTGCACAACCTTCACAAACTCGGATGCGAGCCGGGTGATCTCGTCGAATCTCCCTTCCTTGGCCAGTTGTGGAGGGCACAACTCGCTACCTGCTCCGACCGCGATCACGCCGGCGGCAAACCACTCGGCGACATTGGCCGCGCTCACTCCACCCGTCGGCATGAGCGGGATATTCGGAAACGGCCCCTTGAGCGCCTTGACATACCCCGGTCCGGTCAGTGAGCCCGGGAACAGCTTCACAACATCTGAACCGAGCCGGTGAGCGAGGAAGACCTCCGTTGGGGTAAGTGCGCCGGCCATCGTCGGCAAGCCAGTAGCCAGCATGGCGCGCACGAGGTCGGGGTCGCAAATCGGGCTCACCAGATAGCCGGCGCCGGCTTTTTGGGCTGCCATTGCCTGTGCGGCATCGGTCAGTGTGCCCATCCCCAGGACGATCGCGTCGCCGTACTTATCTGCCAGGGCCGACACGACCTCCTCTGCGCTTGGGGTGCTGTAGGTGATCTCTATCCCCGTGACCCCGCCAGCCACGAGCGCCTCCACCATCTGCAGTGTCAGCTCAGCGGAAGGCCCTCGGATGACAGCCACGAGCCCAATGTCCCGGATCCTGGCGAGCGTGTCTTCTTTCGTCATGGCTTTGCCCTCACGAGATTGTGGCATTCGGCTCTCCTGCAAAGGTCACTGTGCTGTGGCCTCTCTCACGCCACCCGGTGCAGCGGTTCGTCACCGCGCAGGACGGCCAGACAATCACGAAGGGCCATCCGCCCCATGTTGTTGGTCGCCCCGTCCGTCTGCGCACCAAGGTGCGGGGTGGCAATGACCTGCGGCAGAGACAACAGGGGGTGCTTGGGATCCGGCGGCTCGCACCAGAAGGCATCCAGCGCTGCGCCGCGCAGGTGCCCGCTTCGCAGCGCCTCCAAGAGAGCGTTCTCGTCGACCACTTCGCCGCGGGCCGTATTCACCAGATACCCACCCGGTTTCATGGTTGCCAAGAAACCCGAATCAACGATCCTGCGAGTCTCCGGAGTGAGGGGTAGGTTCAGGCTGACGAAATCGGCCTGCCGGAGGACATCGTCCAGTGTATGCAGCTCCACGTGATGCAGGCGGGCAAACTCCGTGTCCGCCATCGGGTCGTAGGCGACGATGCGGCAATCGAAGCCTTCCAGTCTTTTGGCCAAATGCTTGCCAATCGCCCCCAGCCCGATGATCCCAACGGTCTTTCCCTCCAGCGAAGTACCTGCGAGGCGCGGCCACTTGCCTTCATGCGTCGCAGCCGCGGCTTCGGGGATCTGCCGGGCCAGGGCTAGCATGAGCGCCAAGGCCAGCTCCGCCACCGACACGGCGTTGGCTCCGGGAGTATTGGTGACAATGATGCCCTTCTCGCGCGCCGCCTCCATGTCGACGTTGTCGACACCCGTCCCATAGCGAGCGATCACTTTGAGCCGGTCGGCCGACTGCAATGCGGCGCGATTGATCGTATCCAGCCCGGCGATGTACCCATCAATTCCCGGCAGGAGACGCGCCACCTCGCTCGAGCCCAGAGGTGTGCCCGCGGGGTTGTAGATCACCTCGGCAACCAGATTCTCGAGATCGGTCTTAAGCCGAGGGTCATGCTTGGCATAGGATGTAGGAGTTACCAGGAGCCGGCACTGGCTAAGGTCCATGAACGTTACCGGCCCTTGCGCCAACGCGGGTTATCGATGATCTCGATGCCGCCAACCCCGTCGATCACTAACTTGGGGAAACCATCGTGTTCGATGGTCCCGTAGTCGTGGCCTGCGTGACCGGGGTAGACAAAGAATGTGGCCAGGTCCTCCTGGCGGGATGTACATACCGAACGGTGCGCCCAGCGAGGCGGGATGTAAAGAACCCGACCGGGGGTTAGCGCTTCCACGGCAACCTCGCCCTCGGGTGTCTGCATGACCATGAAGCCCTCACCCTTCAGGCAGTAGTACATCTCACCCGTGTCCAACACTTGGTGGAAGTGCCCCTTGGTCATGAAGAACTCACTCCCCACCTTTCCGGGATGAACAATCGACATTCCCACCTGAAGCTCACCAGGGACCTCCGGCCGATGGAGTTCATAGACCTCATAGACTGGGATGTCACCCCTTGCCAGCATCCTTGCATAGGCATCCTGGTCCAGGAAGTGCCCCTGCAATGAACCCAGCGTACGCGTGATGTGGCTGTCAAATCGCGTCGGCGCTGTCTGCGGAGAGGAAATCGTGAATACAAACGGAATCTCAGCCATAGACGCTCCTAGGATCGGCTGGAAGGTTTTTCCGACCCGGCTAGGCGGCGAGCGATGTTGCCTCCTACGAGACCCCGAATACCTCTTTCACTGAGCCCGAGTGCTTGCAGCCGAGGGACAACGTCGGTGACTAGCGCGCACAGGCCCGGGCCGCCTCCAAGGTTCTGCCACAACCCGGCTTCGGCCATGTCCGTCGCAAGTGCCAAAGAGTCTGACAGTCCGGCGGAGGGCATTTCCCCAATCAGGGGCCACAGGTTGGCCTCAGGCTCGTACTTGCGACGAAAGAAGGTGTCGTACTCCAGCACGACCCCTGTGCGGGCAAGCTCACAGTGAAGAGCAAGATCAGGGCGCTTATCCATATGGCAGAGAACAAGCTGCGTCGGCGGGACCCCCAGGTCGGTGAGGAAGGTGACAATGTCCTCGACGTCCTCGCCTTTCTCCGTGTGGACCTCCAAGGCGAGCCCCGTGCTCGCCGCTGCCGCGGCTGCCCCCCGTACAGGCTCCTGCGGGCTCCCCCGGACGGTGGACTCGGAGGCGATCTTGATGAAGCCAGAGCGAAACCGGCTCCGGTCGTTCGCGCGCCTCCTCAAGGCCGTGAGTTTCCTCATCCACAAAGTGCTGTGCCGCCTGCTCGGCGGGTGCTCGCCAGAGCCAGTAGTCCATTGGGTAGTATCTACGTCGATGGAATCCTGTGCAGCCTACGATCCAGACGCCGCCGTCTCGGGAGAGGTCCGCCAGTCTGGAGACATTGCGACCGCAACCTCCCGGCTGACAATCCAGAACGGTGGTGCCCCCCTCGCGCCCGAATTCCTTCAGCTCGGCAAGGATCGGCCCGTAGCTGTTCAAAACAGGGCTCCCGGCCGCGGAACCTTGAACGACGTCGATCCAGAGGGGGTTGTGCGCATCGGCTATGCCCAGTTGCTCCGGGTGCACGGGACCAAGTACCGTCATCACCTGTGGCGGGCCCTTGCGCAAAGCCGACATCTCAGGGCTCCAGGATGACCTTCAGGGAATCGCGGCTTTCGGCCGCGGCAAAGGCGTCGGCCGCGGCAGCCAGCGGGAAACGATGACTGACCACGTCGCTCAGGTCAACCCGTCCAGAATTGACAATCTCGGTCGCGCGCCAACAGTCACCGGTGCTGCAAGCCGTCGTCCCCGTAACCACCAATTCCTTGTAGTGCACCAAGTTCGAGTCGAAGGCAATCTTGGGTCTATCTTTCGGTAGCCCGCCGAAGAAGAGGATCCTGCCACCCACTCCGGCCAGTTGCAGCGCCGATTCCTGTGCGGAGTGAACAGGAGCTGCCACGATGACGACGGCCGCGCCTTGGCCGCGGGTCTCCTCAGCTACTACGGCAGCAAGGTCCTCCTCGATAGGATTGACAACCCTGTCTGCGCCCATGCGCGAAACTTGGGCTGCCCGCCCCTGAACAGGCTCACTGACCAGAACCCGTCCTGCTCCACGCAGACGCGCAAGCTTGACATGCATGACCCCGATGGGTCCGGCACCCATCACAAGGATCACCTCTCCGGGAAGGATACGTATGGCGTCCTGGCCCCGCAGCACGCAGGCGAATGGTTCGATCATGGCAGCCGCAGCCGGATCGACGGCTTGGTTCAACGGCATGACGTTTCCCTGCAATACAGCCGCCGCAGGCACACGCATGAATTCGGCGAAGCCGCCATCGAGCGTGATCCCAACCGCCTCCAAGCGCTCACACAGGTTGGTGCTTCCCAAGATGCATTGGCGACAGTGCCCGCAGCCGATGTTCGGCGCAATGAAAACGACCTGCCCGACCGCAAATGCCTCGACCTCGGCACCGACTTTCTTGATGGTGCCCACGACCTCGTGACCGGGAATCCGGATCGCGCCGACTGGGAGCTTGCGATGATCGCCGCGTACAATCCGCAGGTCGGTGCCGCAAATGCCTGCGGCCAACACCTTGACCAGCAGGTCCCCCGGACCGACCGAGGGCTCGGGAACCTGCTCAAGCCGAACGTCATTGGGGCCGTGATATACCGCCGCGAGCAATCAAGCACCTCCTATCCAGGGGCAATCCGCCATCAGCCCAGGATCTCCTTCAGGGAGACGGGGCGATGCTCTTGGAACGAACGGGTGGCCGCCAGAACGCCGGCGACTGCCCAGCGTCCCTCCGTAGCACCCACCCTGGGCTCCTTCCCCGTCGCGATGCATTGGATAAAGTGCTCCAACTCATGGACATACGCCCAGGCGAAACGCTCGGGCCAGGTCCGGTAGATTGGGGTCACCAAGCCCTGGTCCCGGTTCGTGCACACGACGACCGCCTGCCCTCTTAGCTCGCCGATCTGCATGATGCCCTTGTCACCATGGATTTCCACACGGGCGTCGTAGCCGTAGTCGCAGGGGCAGATACTCGAGATCATGCCGAGTCCGCCGCTGGCCAAGCGGACGACCACAATCGCATTGTCATAATAGCCGGGCGTATCGATGTCGTGCAGGCTTCCCTTGAAGTTGGCGACCTCGGCATAGACTCGCTCGTAGTCGGAAGCCATCAGCCAGCGAATGGTGTCCCAGTCATGGCTGTTGACCTCCGCCAGATTGCCGTTCGAAGTAGACAGGTCACGGGCCCAGGGCGGCGGAAGGCCGGGGCCATGAGTCAGGGACTTGATCATCATGGGCCGGCCGATTTCACCGGATTCGATTCGCTTGGCAGCCGCCACAAACTCAGGATCAAAGCGGCGCATAAAGCCCAGCTGCAGGATCACTGCATTCCGCCTGGCGGCCGCGATCATGTCGTCACACTCCGGCAGGCTGAGCGCCATCGGCTTTTCCATGAACACGTGCTTTCCATGCTCGGCCGAAAGGATGGCTAGCGGGTTGTGCATCGGCGTGGGGGTGGTCACGACCACGGCATCGAAGTCCACTTTCTCGAGCGCTTGCTCCAGGCTTGCGAAGCGTGCCTCAATGCCGAATTCGTTGGCGGTGCTCTCGAGCACCTCCGCTACAGGGTCGACGAGGGCCACCACACGGCCGCTGGGCAGGTAGCGAATGATCGAGCCGGAATGGAGCCGGCCCACGCGGCCGGCTCCAATCATGCACATACGGACGGGATTCTTCACAGCCTATGCTCCCTGGCTCGGAATCAACGGAAGTACGCCTTCAGGGTTTCCTGCATGGATAGGTAATCCTCCACCAGGCGTTGGTATGTGTCTCGAGGCAGCGGATTGGGAAGAACCCTTCCACTGCTCCCCTCGAAGGCACCATCGCGGAATCAGGAGTGATTCAAGGGGGCCCGGCATCTCACACCAAGTGCGCGAAGGATGTCATGTCGACGGATACTATCAGAAGCCCATGCTTAGTCTCGGCCGGAGCGCCGCTTCGGTCGGGCCCTGTCAGCGCTTGACGCCTGTTGGGGTTGCCCTCTCGATACTAGTAGACCCCAAGACGCGCCTTGGAGCCGACGGGAGTACGTGCCCCCGCCTGAGGTTCCACTTTCCTACCCCTGGAGGAAAGCCATGCTCGTCCTCAGCCACCTCCCGCCGAGTTGCTGCCTAGCGGCCCCGGTGGCGACAGCGAAATCGTAAGCAAGCCGCATAGCTCTTCTCTGCAAGCAGGGGTATCGTGACGCCATTCACTGAGGTCTCTAAGAAAGACCGGAGTCACCCGGGAGATTCGCAGGCTCCTGCCCAAGAGCGACCCTCATCACCCCCCCCCTGTTCACGAATGCGCACTAGCACAGTCTCAAACCGCGAGCGGTCACCCCGGTGCAACGCCCGGTAATACTCGATCGGGGTGCCGTCTCCCAGGTAACTCACGCTGTCCAGAAGGATCAGAGGGGAGCCCTTGAGGACGCGGAGCAGTTGAGCCTCGTAGTCACTCGCAACGACTGCCTCGATCACGCGCCGCCCACGCGCGATCACCAGCCCATACTCTCTCTCCAGGTATGCGTACAGCGACTGTCGCGACAAGTCGGCATGAGCGACTTCTGGACACAACGAGAGGGGCAGGAAGGTAGTGACCAGCACGATAGGCTCGTCCTGCACAAAGCGAAGCCTCTCCAGCTCGACCACCGGGGTATCAGGGGGAAGATTGAGGTAGCCCCCCACTTTCTCGCTGGCCGGGATCACGCTCTGCTTGAGGATGGTCGTCGTGGGGGTCAACCCCCGCTCCACCATGTCTTGGTGGAAACCGGTGAGTCTCTGGACGAGGCTCTCGCTGATCTTTCTCTCGGGGACGAATGTGCCCTTGCCCTTCTTCCGGACCACCAGGCCCTCATACGTCAGGTCTTTCAGGGCCTGCCGTACGACCGTACGGCTGACATCAAAGGCCCCACAGAGCTCAGATTCCGAGGGCACCTGGCCGCCCGGCTTCAACTCCCCCTGCTCTATCCGCTGGCGTAAGAGCTGCTTCAGCTGGACGTAGTAAGGGACTGGACTTCCCCGGTCTATCGCCATGTCCTCCCACAAATTAACATCGCGCATTCAGAGCCCTTGCGCATACCCGGCACATGTGATAATGTTATCTTGTTGCTACATTACATATTACAGCATCATCCAATTGCCGTCAATAGGGGTTCCCGGGGGAAACTGATTGGGGGGACACGTCCGCTCCGCTACTCGTTGGCGCCAACAGGCGCTTGTCATCGGGCACGCTCGACCCGCCATTTGCCACTTCTCATCTAGGATGACCGGTTGAGAAGGATTTAGGATTCCCCCTCGCCACGGTTGTCTGGCTCCAGCAGGAGTGTGGATCCCGAGTATGGGGCGCGACCTAGGCGGCTCAGCTTCACTGGTGGACATTGGGCCTTGGAAACGCCGGCCAACGGTTCTGCTGCGCTGGTGAGGTTGATACAGGCGACTTCCTGCAGTTCTCTACCCGCGCCACCCAAGGCCCGATCATGAAGTGCAAGTCGACAAGTGCACCAGGATGAGGGCTCAGAAGCACGACCCCGTCGCCAATAGCACTGAAGTCCACCGGTACTTTCGCCGCAATTACCTGGCCCATAGCATCGAGGGTGGCTTGTACATGGGCGGTCTTGCGTTCCTGGCCGCCGAAACCGTTTTGCCGGCTATGGTGAAGTCCTTGGGAGGAGCAGATTGGCTAGTCTCGCTGATGCCGATGATGTTGACTCTTGGCATTGGCTGGCCTTCACTTCTGACGGCCCACTGGGTAGAGCAGATGCCCAGGGTCAAGCCCTTCATCTTGACCACCGGCTTTCTACAACGGCTCCCCTACCTGATGGCGGGAGTCTTCCTCTTGCGGGCAGCGGACCTGCATCCGCTTTGGACGTTATTCCTGGTGGCGACAGCCCCCATCGTCTCCGGCCTGATCACGGGTCTGAATTTCGCCGCCTGGATGCAACTGATATCGCGAGCGATCCCCGAGGATCGCCGATCCTCGGCATGGGCAATCCGATGGATTCTTGCCGCGTGCATTGGTATCGGGGCTGGCCGTGCGATCAGTCTTGTTCTGGAGCGTTTCCCAGGTACGACAGGTTACGGGATACTGCATCTGGCAGCGTTTAGTCTCTGCATGCTTTCCTTTGCTTTGCAGGCCACGCTCCATGAGGTCAGATCGTCACCCCCTCCGTCAACTCCTCCTCATCGTCTTGCAGAGAGCCTCGCTCGAATCCCAGAGCTGCTAAGCCTCGACCGACGGTTGCGGGACTTCCTCTGTGCGCGGTCTCTCAGCATGGGCCTGTATGTCGTTACACCCTTCCTGTCTATCCATGCCTTGAGCACGCTGGGGAAAGACGAGAGCTACCTGGGCGTCCTTGTGATGTGGCAGATGGCCGGCGGGATACTGGGCAACATCCTGGCCGGCTATCTGGGAGACCGCGGTGGCGGCAGACTCCCCATGATCCTGGCACGCTCCCTTTTCGTCACCGCGTTCGTCGCGGTTGCCTTGAATCGCTCCCAAGTCGGTTTCATGGTGATCTTCTTCCTCTTTGGGGCGGCATTCTATCTGGAACAGGTAGGTAGTTCGACATTGAGCGTCGACATCTGCCCTCAAGACCGCATCCCCACCTACATCTCGCTCGTGTCAGCCGTTACCTCGGCCGCTATGCTCATCGCCGCTGCATTGAGCACAGCCTTGAGGGACCTGACAACAGGACTCCTTCCGGCGGCTTTCGTCTCGGCCGGGACGGTCGCACTGTCTAGCTTCTTCCTCGTTCGACTCAAGGACCCGCGAAGAATGAGGCCCCAGGCAGCTTCCTGTGGCGAATAGACTCGACCTACATGCTGAAAGCCGCTCCATGAGGTACGCCACCGACTCGCCTTGACCTAACCCAATCCGCGGGGGCTGGTGACGGAACGTCCCCGCGTAGCATCCGGAGGGCGCTGGACACGCTAGAGGTGCGCCGCCACCCGCCAGGCAGAGCTGCGTATGAGAGTCCAAGGCGATTGAGGTTTCGCTCCCCAACTCATTGCACTTGTCCGGCAGACTGGTCCTTGAGCAGTTCCCGGACGCTCAGGCACGACGCTGCTGACGAGATCCTTGCCAGGAAGCTGTGAGGTGGAATGTGGATGATCCGCGACCGACCTCTTCTCCGGAAGTGCAGCGTCTGGGCACTGCCTTATTGCTGCAATTCCCCCTCATCTTCACCACCATTGATTCCGTGCCAATGTCGAAGAGGCCGATTCTTGTCCCCAACACCTGATAGCCCCGCGGCTGCTCGCTCCATCACGCGCGGGGTCTAGCCTGGGTTGGGCCCTCAGGTAGCCGATGTGAGCCCACAGCCCCAGCGCACTCCTCCATGAAGTGGAAGTTACATCTCCTTAGGCCGGGGCATGCTGGAGGGCTCTCTGTTCCTCAAGGCTAGACGGGCTAGAAATGCTATGGTCCCCTGCCAATCCGATTTGCCCACAGACTTAGCCAGCAACCGCCCGCGAGGCTGAACGGCAGACACGATGCCCGCGCGAGTCGGATTCCGAGAAGGCGGAGCTGAGGTCGACCGGCGGAAGGTGAACTCACTCCCCTCGTCCGTAACCATTTCACTCGATCCGTACCGATAGACTCCCCTGAAAGGCAGGAGGGGCTCTGTCATCACGGGTTCCCGTTCGTCCCAAGAAGGGCTCACACCATGTAGACCAACCTGTCGCGGAGGCGATTGAAGGCCATGGGCACCGGCACTCCGAGCAGCCATTCATTTATCCGTTTGGCGCATTCCGCAGCCGTAGCGTTCGATGTGTCGATGTCGAAGTCGTATCCGCCGTTGTTGTCGATGATCGCGTGGGAAAGATGGTAGTGGCCGCGAGCGTGACCTCTCCTCCGATCCCCACGGATGGCCTCTCGCTTCTCAACTTCTTCGAGGGAACAGCGGACGCCGACAAGTAGGACCGCAAGACCCGTGAGAACATGCAGGTAGTCATCTAGCTGGCCCTTGTAGATCAGGTTCTCGTCCACAATCAGGTTGTTGCCAGCCGAGGCGATAGCCGCGACAGCTCGGTGCATCCCTGTCAGCATACTGTATCCTACAGGTCCTGGCGTTAAGGCGAAGCACTTCACGCCCTGACTTGTCATCGTTCGCCACCTGAACCCCTGTGAAGCAGGATCCTCCTCGCGTGGATCTACCCCGAAGTAGCGTTCGGGCATCATCATGTAGAACTGATCGACACCTACACATAGGAATGGCTCCCTGAGCAGCCGCTGCAGCTCCTTCGCGATCGTCGTCTTCCCCACACTCGACGGCCCATTCAAGAAGACTATCATTGCATGCTCCTCCTAGACAGGGTCCGCTAGCCACGTTTGTATTGCGAACATGCCCGAGTCCCGTGTTCGTGATGTGTTCCGGCCTCGGGTAGATCCCCTGCTCACCGATGATCGCTGCTCCGACACCTGGGTCCCGATGGCGTCGCGTACCGCCTGGCGACTAGAGTGTCCTTTACCGGATGGGTGTTGACACTTTGATCTCGCGTGCGATTCTTACTTTCGCCTCCCTGGGTGAAGAGGATCTCACCGGGCATTCAGCCTCGGGTGCGGTAACCCTGGTGCGCTCTGCGGATGTTGTAGAAATCGGGGTAGTGATCGGGCGCGGTCTGCACGGCCGCGACGCTGGTGAAGAAGCGTCGCCGGAACCCGGTCCGCCAGAGCTCGCTGAGGATTGTGCCCTGGAGCCTCTCGACAAAGCTGTTGGTCTAGGCGTGCCGCGGTTTGGTGCGTGTGTGGCGAATGCCACTCTGGGCGCAGGCCCTGTCGAAGGCTCCCCGATACTCGTTGCCTTGATCGGTCAGGATGCGCTGGAGCGGCCAGCCGGCAGCCAGAAAAGTCGGCAAGACTCGGTTCGTCAAGAAGCGGGGGGCGGCCATGGCAGAGAACTCCAGACTCACGTGAGCCACGGCGAACGAGCAAGCCACGTCGCAGGCGGTGTATTGCCGAACCTTCCCTACTCCCTTCAGCATGCCAACGTAGAACGGAACCACGCAGACCAGTTCCCCAGCTTGGGGTCGCCTGGATATGCGCCGCCTGGCGGCACTGGGCGGCGGCCAGCTGGCGCCGCGTCCGTTCGGTCAGCAATCCTGCCGCCTGAGGCACTGTGCGCTTCGAGCACGGCGAGGCGCTCCCACCGGGTCTGCAGCCCCATTCGTCGCAGCAGCCGGTAAATCGTGCTGAGGGCGATGCGCAGGCGGCCGTTTTCCGGACGGTCCTACTGGCTGGGCAGTTAGGCTGGACCCCAAGTCGGCCACGCCAGAGTCAGGGCCAGGGCCAGAATGGCCCGTTCGGCTCGGACGCTGAGCAGCTGCGGAAGCCCTCGGTGCGGGCCCTGCCGGCGGGGATGCAGCCCGTCCCGGCCGTACGCCAAGTAGCGCTTCCACCGACGGTAGAACAGACTGCGGGAGATACCAGACTCCCGGCAGGCCCGCGTGACGTTGCCCATCTCTTGCGCCCGCGCCATGACGCGCAGGCGAGAAGCATGCCCGCCCTGGTGGCCGGGGCAGGGTATGCTGTCGTCGAGGGTCATGAGCGCGCCTCCCCGTCTCCCCAAGAGGGGACCTTGTCCAACGGGAAGGATACGTCACATGACCCTCGCTCACTGTCTACACTACTGCGGAACAGTACACACTAGGGATGCTCCCGAGAGAAGGGAGTAGGCGCAACTTGCGTCCCAACGATTCGGCCTCTTCTGCTCAGGTGACTCTGCAACCTCACAACCCCTCGGGCCGCCCAGCGTATTGGGCTGCGCCGGAAGGAACTCGGACGGTATAGCGCCGACCTCCATGTCACGCCCACCTTCGTCTAGGCGGGCGCACCGAGGGACTCTGGCTTGTAGCCTCCATATTCCTTGGCCGCCCGATATAACGCACAGACGTTCTCCGGGGGCACTTCGGTTTGTATGTTGTGAGTGGGTGATAACACATATCCCCCTCCCGCACCCAAGTCCTGGATACGGCACTTCACCTCTCTTTCCACATCGGACACTGAGCCAAAGGGCAAGACGTGCTGGGAGTCGATCCCACCCCAGAAGGCTATCCGATCCCCAACGCAAGTTTTCAGGACGTCTGCCTCCATCTTCGCCGCACTCATCTGAATAGGATGGAGAATGTCAACCCCGATTTCGGCCAAGTCATTCAGAATGTCGAAGACAGATCCGCACGAGTGGTAGAGAACTTTCGCGCTTGTCAGCCAATGGATTTCCCGCAGGTAGCGTGCCTGTCGTGGTTTGATGAGCTTGCGGTATGTCGAAGGGGAAACGATCAGCCTGTCCTGAGCGCCTAGATCGTCAGCGACCACTACAACGTCAATCAAGTCCCCAACCTCCCGCAGGATGTCCTTCGTCAAGGCGAGATTGATCTCGAGGACGGCGTCGAAGAGTGTCGCGGCGAGAAGTGGAGCGCGCACACAATCAATGTACCAATCCTGGAATCCACGGATGAACTGGGTTCCGTGCACGAAGGGGGAAGGCAGGGTCAGGATCAGAGCGAACCGTGTCGATTGCCTCATGCGCATCGCCCGCTCGCGCAGGCCCCGAGTGATTCCCGGATCGTGAGGGTCAGGCCAGGGATGGTGGATGATGTCTGACGTTGTGATCTCACCCGCCAGCGGGCTTCTCTGCAATTCATAGTAGGACGCGCCTTCCGGCTTATGACGAACGACCCCCCATTGGTCTACATAAGTCCGACAGTCAATGTCGTGCTCGAGCGCAACGTCGCGCCTGCCGAGTGGCACACATCGTGTGTCGATATCAAGCGCTGTCAGCACTTCCTCGTCAATAACCGCAACCTGCATCCAGCGATGCATCAAGCGAGTCTCAGCCTGCACACCTAGGAGCTGTTTCAGCCTCTCATATGCCTCGACGTGCATCGAGCCATTCGGATGGCTTCCGAGGTCCAAAGGGACACGGTCAGGGCAACTTCGATTGGCTGCACTCAGTACGCGCTCACGGGGAGTCATCAGGGCCATGCCCATCCTCCCCTGCGCCGTGTCGGGATCGGGCGAAATCCCTTCGGGGGGTCGGCCGGCATAAGGCATACTCTACGGCAACGTCCCCCACTGATGAGGAAGGGACACCGTGCGGCGAAGCGCAAGTCGTTCGCGTTCGGCGTCATATGCCTAGCCCCGCGACATGCAGGGCAGTAACACCGGGCCCGCGAGGAACAGCCCATATGATGGGTGGCTTCCTGGCCATGTGCCTTCCTTTCTCCGCCCAACGTCAGTCGCGGTCTCGCTCTCAAGAACCTGCGAGGCAGCGATCCCCTTGCTCGTTCCCACGGCGTCCTGACGTGCCCCCGATTTCTGTACCAGGATTTATGAGAGCATAGGTGTGCCGGCGGGGTGTTGTCCCCTTGGCCATGCTACTACGGTGACGAGTCCTCCGACCGTAGCCGAGGCTATGGTCCCAAGCTCGTGCCCCCTCGCGAACTCGGCAGGTGTCAGGTAACCGAGGGAACTGTGCGGTCGCTCCTTGTTGTACTTCCCTCGGTATTCCTCAACCAATACCTTCGCCTCCACAAGGTTGCTGAAGATCTCCCGGTTCAGCAGCTCGTCTTCAAACCGGCTGTTGAACGTTTCGCTGTAGGCGTTCTCCCATGGGCTCCCCGGCTCGATGTAGAGCGTCTTCACCCCAGTATCCCTCAGCCATTCCTTCACCGCCATCGCGATGAACTCCGGACCGTTGTCGGAACGGGTGAAGTCCGGCGATCCCCGTCTCTCAAACAACTGCTGCAGCCTAGCCACCACACCCTGGGCCGTGAGGCTTCGCTCGACGTCGATCGAGAGACACTCCCTCGTGAACTCGTCCACCACCGGCAGCATCTTGAGCTGCCGACCATCCTGGGTCTGGTCCATCACAAAGTCATAGCTCCATACATGGTTCGGGCGCTCCGCGGGCTTGCGCGTGCTCGCATTCTCGCTGGACCCCAATCGCCGGCGTTTGTGCTGGACGACAGGCACTTTCAGGCCTTCCGCCCTCCACAGACGATGAACCCGCTTCCGATTGACCCGCCAGCCCTCCCGTCTCAACAAAGCCCAGATCCGGCGGTATCCGTAACGCGGGTTCTGGCGGGCCAGCACCACGATCCGATCGACCAGGGGCCGGTCCTGATCCGGTCTCTCCGCCACGTACCTTTGGCTCGACCTCGCCTGTCCGATGGCTCGGCACGCCCGACGTTCGGAGACCTCCAACTCCTGCTGCACGAGCGCCACCGCCGCTCGCCTCCGCGCCGGGCTCAGAATTTTCCCCGGGCGACTTCCTTCAGAATGCTGATGTCGACCGCCTGGTCCGCCACGATCCTCTTCAGCCGCGCGTTCTCTTTCTCCAGAGTGCGCAGACGCCGAACCGCGTTGGGCTCAAGCCCACCGTACAACGCTCGCCAGCGATGATATGTCGCTTCGCTGACCCCAATCTGCTTGCACCCGTCCGCAACCGTGGAGCCCGACGCCAACAGGGCGTCCGCTTCCCGGAGCTTGTGAATGACTTGTTCGGTGGTGTGCCGTCTCTGTTTCACCCAGAGTCCTCCTGCCCTCTCGGGCGGTCAGACTCTCATATTACCCGGTCCAGGTTAGGGGGAGCAGGTCAGTCCAATGTCATCGCTGGACGTAGAATGCGAGTCTCGAATGGGCGATTCTGGAGGCCTGTCCTGGCTACGCGCAGGAATGTACTCACTACCCTAGGCAGCTGGCGCAGATCGCGGCCATTCACGGTAACGTCGCTTCAGGGTTGTCGGCATTCCATGAACCGTCGGCCCCCCGCCGGGCCGGATGCCGCAGGACCCTTGGGCGAGACGTGCTCAGCGAACTCAAGCGGACCGCTATCTCCGCAAGGTACCTCGACCCCTTCATCCGCGATCCAGGAAGACCAAGCGTGTCCACTCGCTGTGGCTACCGTGACGCTCTCGAAACAGGCCCCTCCTAGTAGCCTCCCGAGGCGACTATCACCTCGCCAACAATGTAGCCGGACCTTTCCGACGCAAGAAAAGCCACGATCTCCGCGATGTCCTCGGGCAGGCCAATGCGGCCTACCGGTATCTTCCCAATCAGTTGCCGGCGAGTCTCAGGTGTTTCGACCCCCTGAAGGATGGCTGTCTCGATCTTGCTGGGGGCAACCGCATTCACCCGGATCCCGAGGTGGGCCAGCTCCTTGCCCAGGGAACGTGTGAAGGCGACGATCCCACCCTTCGCCGCCGCGTAGTGCGCGCCCGAGGTACCGCCGGTGATACCGGATGTCGACGCGATGTTGATGATCACACCTGATCCTCTCGCGGCCATGCCCGCAACCGCAGCCCTAGAGCAGAGGAACGTCCCTCTAAGGTGGACGTCGAGCATCTCATCCCACTCGGCCTCGGTCATTGTCACGAATGGCACGGCCTTGAAGATCCCGGCATTGTTGATCAAGATGTCAATGCGACCGAAGGAGGCGAGGACTTTACGCACCATTTCCTGCACACGTTCGCCATCCTTCACATCGACCTCGACAGCCAAAGCCTGCCAGCCTTGCTTCTGTATCTCGTCTGCGACGCTTTCGGCCGTGATAAGACGGATATCTGCGACTGCGACCCGAGCACCCAACGATGCCAGGCGCAGCGCAATTGCCCGCCCGATGCCTTGGCCTGCGCCTGTCACCAGGGCAGTCTTCCCGCGGATATCTTCCATCTTCAGTCTCCGTCCACCATGTCTCGACCGGGGCCTAATCGCACGCCCGCCGCCTTCCACATCGGCTGCACCACCCCATCATCCACCATCCTAAGCAGGCTCAAGTAGATATCCCGCCAGCGGAGGTATTTCTCCCGATAGCAGGCCCGCACGCTTCCGACCGTGGTGGGGAGGTAGTTCAACTGCCACGACACCATGGCCTGTCCGCTCTCACGAAGGTCGCGGTATAGCCCCTTGCCAACCGCCGCGCACATAGCTGCCCCGAGTGCCGGTGACTCCGTGACACGCGGGACCTTGACGGGGATACCGAGGACGTCCGCCAAGATCTGGGGCCACAAACGGCTCCTGGCCGCGCCACCACAGACCGGCACCTCGACGACACTCCCCCCAGTAAGGTCCGACAACAGCTCGAACGTACCCAGGATCTGAAAAGCCGCGTTCTCCATCAAAGCCCGGTAGAAGACCGCCCGATCTGACTCCTCAGGCCTGTCCATACTCCATCCGATGAAGGTTGGTGGAGGTACGATCCAACGTTTCGAATCAATGACCCCGGCCACGGAGACCTGGACGCCGAAGGCGCCTGGCGGAATCTTGGCCGCTTGCTCATCAAGGAGCCCATAACTATCGACTCCCAGGTCCGCGGCGCTGGACTTGATGTCGGGGCAGAATGCGTCACGGAACCACCTCAGCATGTAGCCTGCGTAGAAACATACCCCTTCAAGTTGCCAGCAGCCTGGCACGACGTGGGGCAACGTCTTGGCGCGAGCGTCCTTGTCGATGATCATCTCACCGCTGATGATCGAGGCGTTCCAGAAGGAGCCTGTGCCCACATATGCTTGGCCTGGGTCCACTACCGCGACGCCCGCTAGGCCGCATGCAGCGTCCGACCCCCCCTGCACAACAGGCATCCCCTTCCTCAGCCCTGTCTCTTCGGCCGCCCGCGCGGTGATATCCCCGATCACTGTTCCTGCCTCCTGCACAGGAGCAAGGATGTCGAACGGAATGCCCAGCAATCCCGCGATCTCCGATGACCATTGTCTTCGTCGCCCATCAAACATGCCTGACGTGCCGGCGCAAGACGGATCAACGCTGTATGTTCCCGTCAGCTTGTACAGGACCCAATCTGTGAGCATCGTCACGTGCGCAGTCCGGCCAAATGCCTCCGGGTCCTTCTCGCGGAGCCAAAGCAGTAGAGCGGACGGGCCGCCGATGCCAGGCCACTCTCCGTCAATCTCGTAGATCCTTGGGCCCAATCCGCGGTTGAGGAGCTCGGCAATCTGGGCATCCGCACGCGTGTCGGTGTTCGTGCACGCAAGAAGCACCTTGCCATTCTTGTCGTAGAAGACTGTCCCCAGGCGGATGCCCGTTACACTGACTGCGGCGATGTGCTCTGGGCTTACACCCGACGTTAACAACGCACCCTGAATGCAGTGGCACAGGATCGGCCAATTGCGCTCGGTATCGAAGTCGCTCGATCCAGGATACCTCGGGTCGCTCAGATGTCGCCACTCGCTCGCATTGAACCCGACCTCGGTGCCATCCTGGTCAAACACCGCTGCTCGGCCGCTGCCGGTTCCCAAGTCGATCACGAGGAAGTACTCTTCCGTTCCCATGCCTCATCCAGGACAAACCCTTTGTGAGAGTCGACTGCGTCAGAAAGAGAGCACGCGGCGGGGGTTGTACACCAGGAACTTGTCAACAGTCGCTTCTGAGAGCCGTGTCCGCATCCGCGGCACGAACTCTCGCAGGAGGTGCGCGTACCCCTTGCCGCCCTTTGCATTCAAATACTTGACGCGGCTTATGTCGTGCGAAAGAACGATTTGATCCTCGTAGCCCGCACGGACCATGGCGCACAACACCTCTAGTCTGATGTCATCGCCCGTGTGCCGATACTGGTCTCGGTAGCGCGGCTTACCGATCGTGTCGAATCCCAGAAAGACGCCCTGCTCAGCTACCATCCGCAGGTGCTCGATGTGATCCAGGTCGAGGTGGCTGACAAGGACCCGATGAGGATCAACGCCCTCTTCCTTCAGGACGGCAATCTGGTGCAACGCCTCCGCGCCGGCCATCGTGTGCGTGCTAATGGGAGCTCCGGTAGCGCGGTGCGCCCGTCCGGCAGCCCTCAGGACTTTCTCCTCCAGGGCGGTGGTCCTGATCTCCGATGAACCGATCTCTCCGATCAAGCCTGCGCGGTATCCCGCTGAGCCAACGCCTTCTTGGATTTCCCGGACGAAGGTCTCGGCGATCGCGTCGATGTCCTTCTCGCGAAGTTGATCGGGGAGAAATGGTTCGTGGTAGTAGCCTGTGCTGCCGACAATGTGGAGGCCGGTCTCCTCGGCCAGACGCCTGAGGAGAGCCGGCTGGCGCCCTAGGTCGATGGTCGTCTGGTCGACGATGCAGTCGCCACCCAGTCGCTTGAAACCATCAACTTCGTTGACCTGGACGACATAATCCAAATGCCGCTCCTGTACCCCTTCGCGGACAGTGTCGAAGAAGAGGTGCTCATGAGCCAGCGTAATGCCAATGTCGCCTGGATCTACATCGCCCAAAACTGTTCGCACCCTTGCCATCGATCCCTCCTTGGCCCCATGACGATACGCGAACAAGATCCTCCGGGCAACGAAACCCCCGGCCTCAGGGCCGGCGGCCATTAGCTAAGGACCGAGACGCCCTTGCCCGGACGGACCTCGAGCGACCTGCCAAAGTTCAATGGCAAGCCCGCCTCCTCGAGGGACCCGAGCACGAAGTCCCGGTGAACATCCGGGGGCTACCAGCAATGGGTTGACGGGCAGAACACGTCCCACAATCGATCGTCGGTCTCGGCTCCTTCGGCTCTTCCACGGCTCGAGAGGGAACCTACGCCCGCCTCGTGAGGGGGAAGCCTAGTAACCGCGCAACCAGGTCAGTCACCGTCCTGCGTATTCGTGGACCTCTTCCGCCCTGCTGCCAAGAGGGGACCGGCCCATGTTGATCAGCCCTTGTGGCGGCACCTGACCGGCTCGGACCGATCAATCAGGGACCGGCGCCAGCGCAAGCATCGCGAGCAGGACTAGCATTCGAGTGCGAAGCATGAGGTTCTCAACTTCCATCTTGAGGATTGTGTCCATCTTCAGCATAGGCTGCTATCGCCGAGGTGATCCCGCGCGGAATCCCTTGCGCAAGTGCCTGCTTCGGGAGACAACCCCTGGCGTAATCTGACCGGGGACCGAGTCCTAGGTCTCTCAACGACGGCGAGGTCACTATCACTCCTCGGCGCGCAAGCCATGGTGAAGGCCACATCCACGAAGCTTCCTAGAATGCCAGCACTCGTCGCGGATTGGTGATCAGAAGCTTCTGGATGATAGTCTCCGACAACTTCTCGCGCATACGAGCCACGAACTCGCCCAACAAATACTCATATCCGTGACCTCCGTTTGCGCGCAAGTAGTCGGGCTTGCTGATGTCGTAGGAGATAACGATCTGGTCCTCGTGCCCTTCTCCCACCATCGCGCACAACACCTCCAGTCGGAGGCCATCGTCTCGGTATCGCTCCTTGCCGATCGTGTCGAAGCCAAGATAGACACCCTTGTCTGCCACCAGCCTAAGATGCTCGACATGATCGAGATCAATGTGGTCGATAATGACTCGCGCCGGGTCGACGCCTTCCTCTTGCAGCAAGCCAATCACAAAGAGCGCCTCCGCGCCACCCATGGTATGGATGCTGAGCGGAACACCCGTGGCCTTCTGGGCACGTGCCGATGCGCGGAGGACCTTCATCTCCTGTGGGGTAGTCCCGTACTCCGTCACGCCAATTTCCCCGATCAGACCTGCGCGGAAGTCCCCACCTTCAACGTGATCCTCGATTTCTCTGACCATGATCTCGGCGATCGCGTCGGTCTCGCTTCGGCGCAAGCCCTCAGGGTGACTCTCTTCGCGGTAGAAGCCGGTACTCGCCACAACATGCAGGCCAGACTCGTCGGCAAGGCGTTTGAGTAGAGAAGGATTCCGCTCTATTGTCGATGTCTGATCAACAACACAACTTCCGCCCTGTTGTCTGAAGGTCTTCAACTCGGCCAGCTGGGTCTCGAACTCAACCATGTACGGGTGCTCATGAATTAGCGTGATGCCGATCTCATCCACGTCAACATCGCCCGAGACTGTTCTCACCCTGGGCATCGACGCAACCTCCCTCTCCGATCGCTCTTCCGGCTAATCCGTCGAAGCGGTGTTCACCAGGTTCTTGCCGCTCCGAGAATCAAACAGGTGCGACTTGCCAGGGTCGAGGATCAGGACTACTCTCTCCCCGACACCCGGTGCGTGTTCCGGCGCTACCACTGAGCAGACAAGCTGGGTGCCAATGTTGCTGTAGACGAGGGCCTCACGGCCAAGGCCCTCGACGACCTCCACTGTCGCAGGTATGCCGTCCGCGGCTGTTGCACCCGAGGCGAAAGTTATCGCATCGGGTCGGAAACCCAGCACAACAGGACGCGAGATCTCGTCGGCGTTCCTTCCGGTCCCCAACCCCCGCTTGAAGTGGCTAAGGTCGAGACTGAACTGAGGAGCCCTGCCCAAGAGCCTGTCGCCTTCCCACACCAAGGACACACTTTCCAGGAAGTTCATGGGCGGCGAACCGACAAACATCCCCACAAATCGATTGGCCGGATGGTTGTAGATTCCCCCTGGAGTGTCAATTTGCTGCACTACGCCACCCTTGAGCAGGATGATTCGCTCGCCCATGGTCATGGCTTCGGTCTGATCGTGAGTCACATACAGGACTGTCGCGCCGATGCGCCTGCACAATTGGAGAATCTCTACGCGCGTTTGGATGCGTAGCAGGGCATCAAGATTCGATAGGGGCTCATCCATCAGGAATAGGCGAGGTTCTCGGACAATGGCGCGGCCCAGGGCGACCCGCTGCCTCTCCCCTCCGGAGAGCTGTCGGGGCAAGCGGTCCAGGAGATGGTCGATGTGCAGCATTTCGGCCGCCGCGGCGACCCTTGTCTGGATCTGTGCTTGAGGCATGTGATGCATGCGCAGGCTGAACGCAAGGTTTTCGAAGACCTTCAGATGGGCGTACAAGGCGTAGTTCTGGAACACCATGGCCATGTCGCGCTTTTGCGGAGGGACGTTGTTGATCGCGGCCCCATCCAGGACAACCTCGCCGGATGTGACCTTCTCAAGCCCTGCGACCATCCTTAGGATCGTCGATTTCCCGCAGCCTGAGGGGCCCAAGAGGACGATGAATTCGCGGTCGCGCACTTCCAAGTCAACGTTGTCTACAACCAGGTTGTCACCAAACTTCTTGCTGATGGCTCTCAGGGTCAACGTAGTCATGAGTCTCCCTTTCCGAGTTCTTCACGTGCCTGATTACCACGCGCACATCGCGGAGTCCGGAGTCGGTCGGGCCTTCCGCCGGCAACGGCCTGTTCTGACGCGAGATTCGCACTCCCCCGGCCGAGTGAAGAACGTCTTTCTGACCACCGGCCTCCCGCACGAGTTTCCATGCCGTACGCAACGAAACCTTCTGGCCGGTGAACGGGGCTTCAACACTCGGCGGTTCCGGTCGCCGTCCACGAAGCCGGCTACCCTTTCACTGCACCAGAGATCAATCCTTCGACAAAGCGACGACCCATCAGGGCAAATAGGATAATCACCGGAACGGCGATCGCGGTCGCTCCGGCGGCCATCAGGCCCCAGTCGAGACGGTATTGGTCCATTAGGGCGCTGAGACCGACGGGCAGAGTCTTGAGCGTCTCATTGTTGATGAAGACGCTGGCAAACATGTACTCGCCCCACGAGACGATGAACACATAGATGGCGACCGCGGCCAAGCCGGGTTTCAGGACAGGAAGGATGACCTTCGTCAGCACGTGGATGCGTGAGGCCCCGTCCATGAGGGCCGACTCCTCGACCTCATATGGTACATAGCGAAAGAACGAGGCAAGCAGCCAGGTGCTCATGGGGGTCGTGAAAGCAACCATGACGAGAGCCAGTCCTAATAGTGTGTTGATCAGATGGAGTCTCGTCATCATCTGGTACAAGGGAATGAGGAGAAGGATTCCCGGAAACATGTAGCTGATGAGGATCGCCCGAGACAAGAATGCCTTTGCCCTGAAGGCTGGCCGATGCAGGGCATAGGCCGCCGAGAGGGCGACGAGCATAGTCAGAACAACCGTGATGATCGCGAGCACCGTGCTGTTCCTCAAGAAGTACAGGTAGTGCGTGCCCACTAGCAGATCTTTGTAGTGATCAAGCGTGAATTGCCTAGGGAACAGGGTTGGCACCCAGCCCAGCAACTCCGACGTCGGTTTAAAGCTCGAGCTAATGATCCAATAGAAGGGGCCGAGCACCCCCACGACAACAACCAGAATGAGAAAGAACTCGGCGGCACGGCTGACAACCTTCCCGCCATCTATGCCAGTCTTGGGGAGCGAGAGCTCCTCTGTCGGACCACTTTCCCGCTTCATTGTTAGCTCTCCTCCCCGGTGGGCCCAAGGATTCCCATTGCCCCCTTGCCCTGTCGCATGAAGAAGACCATGAACAGCGCGAGCACCGCCATCATGACTACACCGACTGCGGCCGCCCGCCCAAGGAAGTGGCTTCTGAAAGCGAGTTCGTATACGAGGAGCGGAAGAGTGCGAGTCGCACCCGCCGGGCCTCCCTGGTTGATGAGCCACAGCAAATCAAACAAGTCGAACGACCACATCATCCCCACAATGCCTAGGACCGTGAGTGTCGGGATCATGTAAGGGAGGGTGATAAAGCGCATCTCCTGCCAGAAGCCGGCGCCGTCCATCCTTGCGGCCTCGTACTCCTCTGGGGGAATGCTGAGCAGGCTCGCTAGGACGATGATGGAGAGGAATGGAAACATGCGCCAGGCGTTGATGAGGGTGCTGACACCCAGGGCGGTGTCCGGCCGCGCAAGGAAACCGAAGCCGACCTGGAGGATGCTCAACTTCACGAGAACGTAGTTGACGATTCCGTACGTGCCCGAGAGAATCCATTTCCAGAGGATCGCGCTGGCGATGGTTGGCACGATCCACGGCAACAGGATCCATACCCGCATCGCCCTGCGACCGAAAAAGGCCCTCTGCAGCAGGACTCCGACGGTGAGGCCAAAGATGCCCTGGAGGACCCCGTTGCCCAATGTCCATGCGAGCGACTTCGCGACTGCCGTGCGAAAGGCGGGATTCCCGAAGATGTACTCGTAATTCGCCAAGCCAACGAACGTGCCTCCGATGCCAATCAAGCGCTGATTGGTGAGCGACAACTGAATGCCGTAGAACACCGGATAGATCATCGTTGCGGCTATCCATAGGACCAGCGGTGCCATCAAGATGAGACTAAAAGCATCCTCGCTCAGGTAGAACTCTCTGCGCTTGATGGATTGGACAAACCGAGACAAAACGGCGCGAGTGCCTCTATCTGCCATAGTTCGCATTCCCTGTTTGGATCTTCCCCGACCCTTCTCGATGATGCACGACCATCCCTGCCTGGCAGGTCTGGTAGGGGCCCCTGAGAACCGCAGTCCCTTCCCGGGGCCCCTCCGTTACACTCAGCTCAACTGCCGATCCGACCTACTACCAGCCGAGGTTGTCCTTAATGATCTGCTCCGCGATTGCAGCCCCTTCCGCGGGTGTTGCTCCATTGAACAGCAAGGCCTGGACGGCGGTCATCAGCGGACGACCGGCGGTGATCACACCGGCGTTCTCGTCAGGCGTATCGCCAGGAGCCCAGAGCATATTCGTATTGATCGAAGTGAGCTCCATGGCGGTGTGTACCTGGTCCTTGTACGGTGCGACCATCGGATGAGCCCAGTAGCTTTCCGAATCAAGCCCGGCCTTGGTGATCGGCAGGAACAGGCCAGGCTCGAACTCTGCCGCCCATTCGCCGTAGTTCTTTGGGTCGAACATGAAGAGCAGCCACTTGTGGACCGCCTCCCGCTTCACGGGGTCTTTCGTGATCACATTGAGATCCAGGGTGTAGGAAACGGTCTTGGCGTCTGCTCCCTGACAATGCGGCATCTTGACGATCCCCAGGTTCTCTGGCTTGTTCTCCGCAACGGAAGCGTAATCCAGGACTGCGTTGAAGGTGATCAGCATCGCAGTCTTGCCCTGGGCGAAGGCGATGCCAGCCTCGGGCCACGTGTAGTTGCCGGAATCTGGCGGAGTGTACTTCGCAAGCTCTCTATAGTAATCGAGTGCCTTCATGGTTTCCGGGCTGTTGACGGCCAGCTTGTTGCCTTTTTCCATGATGTTGCCGCCACAGCCCAACATCAGGCTATCGGCCACCTGCTCCCCATACATGGTCTCCCCGGTTGGCAGGGATATCCCCCAGCGCTGGTTCGCCGGGTCGTTGAGGGCCTTAGCCGCTGCCACAACATCGTCCCAGGTCTCGGGAGGCTTCAGTCCTGCTGCGCTGAACAGGTCCTTCCGGTACCAGAAGTTGTAGCTCAGGGCAAAGACAGGCACAGCCCAGTACTCACTCTGATAGAACATCTTGTCCCGATGGATGGGCACAAACTGGTATAGGCCATCGAGTTCCTGGACGATGTCTGTGACGGGTTGTATTGCGCCAGCGGTGTGCAGGGTGAGTGTCACATCCTCCCCGCCCCATGTGATATCGGGCGGGGTGCCCGCCTGAATCGCGGACATAAGCCTGACATACTGCTCGTCCCAAGTCATCGTCTCCTGGACAACCTTGATGCCTGATTCCGCGTAGAACTCGTCCAGGAGCTTTTGCAGGATCTTGATACGCCGGTCGACCTGCTCCTGATGCCAGAACGTGATGACAATCTCCTCGGCGGCCGGAGCGGTCGTGGCTTCTTGAGATACAGTTGTGGCCTGGGGAGGGGCGGCCGTGGCCCCACTGGGTGGAGCCGTCGGGCTGGCAGGTTGACAAGCCCCCAGCACCATCGACAGGGCAGCCGACAGGCCAATGAGAATCCTCAAGGTCTTCATCGCATCATCCCTTTCATGCACTCATTCAAGAGGCCGTCGAACCCATGGGCACCCTCTGTGGCCGGTGCCAGCACAAGACGCAGGTGCCGGCGCCCGCGTTGGAGGATGCGTGACGGAAGGACAGTGGTCTTCTTCTCTCCGGCCCTCAGCCTCCTTTCCGCGGCGACCTTCTTGTTGCTGCAGACCGTCCAGGCCCCCGATCTGTACATGGGGAGCAGACTAGGCGGGTTGCGGTTCCTCGCTAGCCCGCGTGGCGTGTCTCACGAGAACCCTGATACTCCGCGATCGCGTCCGAAAGTGCATGGTAGACCACATCATCCACCCCCGAGGCGAGACCAACCATCTTCACCCCGGTCTTCGCAATGGCACTCCAGTTGGCGGCATTGACGCCGGCGTACACAACTGTGGCCCCCTTGACTTCGTCGACGAGGCCGCGGATGCAATCCACTTCCTCACGGGCAACCTCTCCCGCACTTAGGCTCTGGAAGATCCCCGATAATCTCATGCCCACGATGTCGACGCCCA
>Ga0315293_10000819_pt1 | contig 29442 bp, 20 predicted proteins | sample YL17G13_20_MG_FD_203071 | JGI IMG/M metagenome (GOLD analysis project Ga0315293, IMG submission 203071) | Sediment microbial communities from Yellowstone Lake, YNP, Wyoming, USA - YL17G13_20 | ecosystem: Environmental > Aquatic > Freshwater > Lake > Sediment | place: USA: Wyoming | collected... | reverse complement strand
TCGATTCGGGGCTCATCGACCCTTTCTTGGCTCCGCAATCGACGACCGCGTGCTCGATGTTCATCGCCTCCGCGACCGCAATGGCGCCCGCGCCCGGAGTATCGGTAATGAGAATCCGCACTGAGGCCGGATAATCCCCGGCGAGGCACGCGCGCGCGAGCGCTTCAAAGTTGCTGCCTCTACCCGATGCGAGGACCGCGATTCTGATTCTCTCCTTCATGGCACCGCATGGTAGCCGGACGCGCGCTCCAAGTCAAGGGTCGTCGCACCGGAAACGTCTTTGATGATGAATCTCCAGGCAAGACTCGCATCGAGACGGGAAACGGGAGCGTTTTCGGGCGGAGGATAGACGGGAGCGAGGATTTCGAGGCGCCATGAAGCGCACTCGAGGACATCCCCGCGGCAACATCCCCGGATGCGGCGTTTCCGGCCTCCGAGACGTTCGGCCGAACCCCCGTCCCCCGCCAGGAGATACGGGCTGCATATCACTTCCCCCACTGAAATACGCGCGAGCAGATAGTAAACGCCGTGGTTCTTGCGGAGCCGCGAGGGTTTCACCACGCAGCAGCGGATCCGGCTCACTCCCCGTGCCCAGAGCGCCCGCGTGAGCCGGTAGGATTCTCCCGCCGTCAGTTCTTCGCCGACGAAGATAATGCCGCCTCCATCGCTCAGGTAGATGCCTCCCGGAAACACAAGCGCCCCCGCTCCCGAGGCCGTACGCGCCTCGCGCGGGCCTACAGCGGAGACGGTATAATGCCACACGAATGGCACAAGGAACGCCACCGCCACACACGCGACTCCCGCGCCGAGGGCGGCGCGCTTTCGCGGAGAGCTCGGTCGCAACGACCAAACGACGAGCGCGACGCCCACAAGGTACGCCTCTATCATGAAGCTCCCCCCGTATATCGCCGCATGCGGTCCACGCGTAAAGGCGGCCGGCATCGCGGCGAGAAAACGGCACAAGAGATTAATGGGAGGCGAGAGGATCACCCGAACCGCCGCGACCGGCACAAAAACGTAAAGCACTCCCGCGTACAGCAGAATGGTGAATGGAAGCGATACGATCACATTGACGAGCGGCGATACGAGCGACGACCGTTTGAAGAGCGCAATCGTAAGCGGCATAGTGAGAAACTGAACCGAGCATGTGATGAGCGCCGGGTACAGAAGCACCTTGGCGGCCTTCCCCGCGAGGCCCCCCGGCAGGTGCCGCTCGGCAGCGCGAGAGAGCGGAATCCCGATGAACGCAATACCGCACACGGCGGCGAACGAGAGCTGGAATCCCGCGTCGAAGGCGACGGCCGGGTCGATCGCGACGAGCGCGAACGATCCGGCGATCAGCGCATCCATGAGGTCGGTGTGCATACCGAGGAACCGGTACCCGAGGACTGCCGCGCTGAGGAACAGCGCACGCAGCAGGGAGGCCGGAAAGCCTGCGACGGCCGAATAGAGGCACAGGATCGCGAGCAGGACCGCGTCGCTCGAGCGCTTCGACCGGATGAGCCGGGAGAGGATCTTCGAAAGCGGAATCGCGATCGCACCGAGGTGGAGCCCGCTCAGGGCAAGAAAGTGAGTTATGCCGACGTAGGAATATGTTTCACTGAGCGTGAAATCGAGGCCGCGACGGTCATCGAGGATGAGTGCGCCGACGAGGCCCCGCGCACGCTTCGACAGCCTTCCGTCATCGAGACGCGCGAGAAGCCGCGACCTCGCGCCCGTGAGGGAAAAAGCGCGGAAACCGAAGGTGTCGCCGGCCCGCGAGCGCGCACGATTCCCGGTTTCGGATGAGGCATCCGCGCGATCCCTGCTCGATGCCTCGATCGCCGCCCCGAGCCGGGCGCAATCGTGTTCACATCGCAGGAGCCCCGCCGCTCCCCATACAATGATCCCGGCAGCGCCGGCTATCGCACACGCGGCGACCGCCACGCCGAACCGGCGCCGGGCGAGGCGGTCGAATCGCATCCAGGCGCACCTGGGCCCCAGAGCGAGAGCCCAAAGCACGGAGCCGGCGGCAAGGAGAGAGGCCGCACCCTGCATACCCTGACTGGGCGGAGCCGCGAGCCCCGCAATAAAAAACGCAGCCCACCACCGCACCACTCGCCACCTCCCACGCTGCTCTATCGAAAGACATCGCGGCGCACGATGCGCGAACGCCGCCGTGCGCCGGACCTCGGACTGTCAATCTCCGGAGAATACGACCCGGTTCTTTCCCTCCTCCTTCGCGGCGTAGAGCGCCTTGTCGGCCGTGCGCAAGAGCTGGCTCTCGTTTTGAGCGTGCACCGGGTAAATGCACCCTCCGACGCTGATCGTCACCTTCACCTTCCGGCCGTCCTCGAGCGTATGCTCGGCCCGCGCGACGATCCCGCGAATTCTCTCGGCCGTTCTTCGCGCGGAGTCAGCGACCGCTCCCGGCAGCAGCACGACGAACTCCTCGCCCCCGTACCGGAAGAGCAGGTCGATCCTGCGCAGCGATTTCCGCACCGTCTGCGCGACGAGCCGCAGCATGCGATCGCCGACGTCGTGCCCGAAGCCGTCGTTCACTTTCTTGAAATCATCGATATCGATCATAAGGAAGCCGAAGCTTATCTTGTTGCGGTTTGCCCTCTCGATCTCGAGCGGCACCTGCATCTCGTAGTAGTTCCGGTTGTGTACCTGCGTGAGGCGGTCAATCGAGACCATTTTCTCGAGATGCGTATTGTTCTCGAGGAGACGCACGATTCCCTGGCCGAGAATATGGAAATTCGAAAGCGTCCCACGATCGGGAGGAACGTCGGCCGGAAGGTGCGCCTCAAGGATCGCCCACCTGATGTCGCGGGCGAGGAGCGGAATCATGAGTATCGACTTCGTCCCCGGACCTATCGTGAATGCCCCTTCCCCCGCATGGTTCCCCGCGAGCCTGATGAACGTGTGCGGCATTCCGCCCGTGAGGCAGGAATGATAGAACCGCCGCTTCAATGCCTCGCTCAGGGGCAGAAAGGCGACCGTGTCCCGTGACCATTCGCGGATTGCGGGAATCGTATTGACGAAGAGGAGCTTTCCCCGGGCGCCTTCGGCGATATGCGCCGCGAGCGCAAGCATCTCCTCGATCCGCGAGACGATCGTTTTCGGAGAATCGTTGAATGAAAGAGACGATATGATGCCCGCGAAGACGGATGGAAGAATCCCTTCGGCCCGGTGACTCGTTCTGGAAATGCCTTCCCATTCGGCGGAGGTCATCAAGAGCGTTAGCGCCGTGGGATGATCCGCCGAACGGTACGAGATCGAGACGGTCCCGTTCGCTCCCGTCACCCCGCCGCTCGTAAAGGCGCCTTTCCCCACGAGCTCCTCCATGGCGAGATACGCCTCCCTGACGAGATCGAGGCGATCCCCCCCGGCGAGGACGCGCTCCATTTCGGCCCGCCGTCCGGATGAAAGAAGCTGGCGGGGAATGAGCCGTGAAAGAAGGTACCGGTAGTCTCTGTCAATTCCTTGGTGCATAGCATGCCTTCTTCACAAGGCGTGATTATCACTTGTGTCAACTACAATTATACACCACCCCGCACAGCTTTTCCACCAAAAGTCCCGCCGCTCCCATCGCATGCGACTGCCCGGTGATCCGTACCGGCGCCTGCGCGAATCGATCCCGCATTTGCTTGGATATCGCCCTTCAATACGATATATTGACCGGAGTCACGAGGTCCCATGCATGAAAACGAAGCTGCGTATCATACTCTTTTTCGCTGCCGCGATGTTCTCGGGCGGCTGCTTCCTTACGGGAAGCAGCTGGAGCGCGGCCGGCCCGGATTCGCGCGTCGCAGCGAATCCCGATGACGAGATCTACCGCCGCTATCCGCAACTCATTCAGCTCGAGCAGAAGCTCGACGGGGCCTCCGCCTATTTCTACTTCGGGGAACTCGACCTGTCCGCGGCGGCCGCAACCGAGCTCCTCGATGACGTCGCGGACCTCGAGGCGGCCTCATGCGACCCCCTGCTCTGCGATCATCTCGGCTATCTCGAAAACAGGGCTCGTTGCCTTCTTCAGCGGATGTCGGACGACGAGCTCGAGCGAGAGACACAGCCGCATATGGTCACCCTCATAGACTCTCTCGCCCGTTCGAATGTCGTCGAGGAGGAAATCGAGGTCGAATACAACGGGAAGACCCAGCATTGGATCGACTACTTCAGAGGGAGCGGCCGGAAACATTTTTCGAGATGGCTCGAGCGCACGGGGGAGCTTAGAGACGTCATCGAGCCGATCCTCATCGACGTCGGGATCCCGCGAGATCTGTTGTATCTCGCCGTCATTGAAAGCGGACTCAACATGAACGCTCGATCTTACATGAAGGCGATCGGACCCTGGCAATTCATGTCGGGCACGGCGAGACTCTTCGGCTTGCGAATCAACTGGTGGCTCGACGAGCGTAAGGACATCGTCGCGGCGACGTATGCGGCGGCGAATTACCTAAAATACCTGCACGACCTCTTCGACTCGTGGCCCCTCGCGCTGGCCGCGTACAACTCGGGGGAGCACCGGGTCGCGTACGCCATTACGCGCCAGCGAACGACCGATTACTGGCAGCTCCGGCTTCCGGCCCAGACGATGTGGTTCGTTCCCAAATTCATGGCCGCACTCGCCATAGGACGCAATCCCGAGGCGTACGGATTCGACAGGCCGGCGAACTCCCCGCTCGAGTTCGACATTATCGAGGTCGACCGCCCGACGGAGCTCCGCGGCATCGCCGAAGCCGCCGATTGCTCTCTCAGTGATATCAAGAATCTCAATCCCCATTTCAAGAAGTGGTGCACGCCTCCCGATATGGTCGTCGAGGTCAAGGTGCCGAAGGGAACGGGAGCGCAGTGTCGCACACGCCTCGCCGATATGAAGCAGCGGAAGCTTCAATCCTTTGTACAGCACAAGGTGAAAAAGGGAGAGACGCTCTCCCACATCGCGTCGGAGTACGAGATAACGCTCAATGAGCTGAGAAGCTTCAACGAGATCGGCGTATCGCAGATGATCAAGACCGGGAACATTCTCCTCATTCCGGTTCAGGACACCCAACGCCCCGCACGTTTGGCAAGCAGACCGTCGTATCGAAACCCCGAGCGGCCCTCCAGCCCGGTATCACTGCCGCTCCTTTCCGTTTCCGACGGGGGAAAACGGACCCGGTACACCGTCAAGAAGGACGACACGCTCGTCAGGATCGCCGAGCGGTTTCACACGAGCCTCGCACAGCTCAGGGATTGGAACGATCTCTCGTACGAGTCGCTCCTCCGTCCGGGCGATACGCTCGTGATCTACGCGAGCCCGCCGAAAGGCCGTGAAGAGACTGCGGCAGCCGGCCTTCCCGGGGATCGCGAGGCGGAGGCCGCCGGGGTCGTCGCGGCCGCGAGCGGAACCCGCGCTGATCCTCCGGCGAACAGCGGCGCGGAATGGGCCACCCACGTCGTCAGAAAGGGAGAAACCCTGAGCTCCATCGCCCGGTTCTACCGGGTGCGGCTCGCCGATGTCCTCGCATGGAATCAGAAAGCTGATCGTAACAGGCTGTATCCAGGGGAACGGCTGAAGATCCGGCGCAGCGCAGGTTAGAGGCGGACATCTCCGCCGACGAAGAACTCACCGTCGTCGATATCCCGCCGTGGAATGAGCCCCCGGTCGAGCGTCCCGCTGACCAGGCAGTTCGTGCCGACACGAATGCCTCCCGGCACCACCGTCCGCTTGCCGACGAGCGTAATACCGAAATCGAGGTAGGCCGGCTGCAGCTTGCTCGGAGAGGCCGGATCGCCGAACCCGACCCTCGCGTGAGGCCCGATGAGGGCCCCTTTGTCGATGATCGTATTGCGCACCTCCGCCCCCGCCCCGATCGTGCAATCGTGAAAGAGGATGGAATTCTCCACACGCGCCCCTCTTTCAATCTTGACCCCCGACGAAAGAATCGAAGATCGCACATCCCCGCGCACGAGGCATCCGTTGCAGATGAGAGAATTTCTGACGTCGGCCTCCCCCGTTACGACAAAGGGTGGTTCATCGTCCGGGATAGTGAGAACCAAACTGGACCAGCGGTATAGCTTGAGGCGCGGCCTGTCGGCGAGAAGACCGAGGCTTGCCGTGTAATAGCTCTTGAGGGTCCCGATGTCGAGCCAGTAGCCGGAAAAATCGTATGCCGATACCTCCCCTTTCGATACGAGGTACGGAATCACGTGTTTTCCGAAATCCAGATCGTCATGCCGCGCTTCAAGCAATCTAAGAACTGATATAAGATACTCTCTATTAAATATGTAGATACCCATCGACGCGAGATTGCTGTCGCTCGCCTTCGGCTTCTCTTCGAACCGTGTCATATTCCCCGATCGATCCACGGATGCAATCCCGAAGTCGCTCGTCATGGATCTTGGCACGCGCACGACCGCGACCGAGGCCGGCCTTCCCGCTTCCTCGTGAAACGCCATAAACCCACGGTAATCCATGAGATAAACATGATCACCTGATAGAATCATCACGTTTTCACACGTGAGTTTCTTGAGAACCGACATGTTCTGATATATCGCATCCGCGGTGCCCCGATACCAATCAGCCGCTTGATAGCCCAGATGCGGATGAAGGACGTGCAGACCTCCCGTCATCCGGTCGAGATCCCAGGGCTTTCCGATGCCGATGTGGCGCACGAGCGAGCGCGATATGTACTGCGTGAGGAGGTAGACCTCGTCGATCCCGGAGCGAATACAGTTCGTCAAGGTGAAATCGATGATCCGGTACTTCCCGCCGAAAGGGACGGCGGGTTTCGCCCTGAAACGTGTGAGAAGGCTCAGCCTTTTTCCCACACCCCCGGCCAATATGAATGCGACGGTCCTCTTCAACGCCGCCTCCGTGACTCGACGATCGTTTGCGGTTCGACGAGCGTGCCGGCCCGCACCGCGGCTCCCGGGGAGACCCGCGCGCCCCGGCCGAGAACGGCGATGTCTCCGGTTCTATCCGCAGTCGGTTTGGCATGAGCCCTTCGCGGAGGCGCGCCGACGGACGCCCCGCCGGCGACGACGACGAACTTGTCGAGGATGGACTTCGAGACGCGGGCATCGCTCCCGATGCGGCAGAATGGAAATATGATGCTGTCTTCGACGATGGCGCCCTCTTCGACCATGACGCCGGGAAAAAGGATCGAGCCCGTCACCTTCCCCTTCACGATACACCCATCCGCGATGATCGAGTCGCTCACCCGCGAGTCCTTGGCGCACCGCGCCGGAGGAAGCCCGCTTCCCTGCGTAAATATCGGCCAGTCGGGATCCGTGATGAGAAGCCGGTTTTTCAGAAGCTCGAGGGAGGCCCGGTAATAGCTCGAAACCGACCCTATATCCTCCCAGTAGCCGTCGAACTCATATGCCGCCACCTCGTTGCGCTTGATAAGCGGCATGACGATGTCGAATACGATGTCTCTCTTGCCTGAACCGAGCGTATCGAGCACAAAATCGCGCCGGAAAAGGTAGATGCCGAGTGAGGCGAAACGAAACGTGGATTCCGTCGGCTTCTCTCTGAAAGCCGTGACGAGACCGTCGCGCGAGCATCGTACCATGCCGAAACGGGAACGCTGACTCGGGTGAACCTTCTTGATCGCGATCGTCATCGCCGCGCCCCGCTCGCCGTGATACTGCAGCATGGGCCGGTAGTCCATCACGTAAATCTGATCCCCCGAAAGAACCAGGATCGCCTCCGCCTTCGAGTTTCTGATGAGATCGATGTTCTGGTACAGCGCATCGGCCGTCCCGAGGTACCACTGCGCAGCCTCCCCGCTGTGGCTCGGCTGAAGGATATATATCCCGCCGCTCTTGCGATCGAGGTCCCACGGCTTTCCCATGCCGATGTGGTCGATCAGCGATTTCGGTGAATACTGCGCGAGAATCGCGATCTCCTGGAGCCCCGAATGAACGCAGTTGCTCAGGCAGAAGTCTATGATGCGGTAGCGACCGCCGAATGGCACCGCGGTCTTTGCGCGATGGCGCGTAAGCACCGAGAGCTCCGTGCCGGTGCCCCCGGCAAGTATCAACGTGAGGATTTTCAAGGATACTCGATTCCCTTATGCCGTCCCGATCCCTAAGAGCATCGACGCCTCAGCGCGCGACCATCAACGAGACGCGATGAGTCATATCGAATTCGTCGTGATGGAGAAGCGCATAATCGAGTCCGAGCGACATGTGCCAAGGCCCGAAATCCTGCAGCATGACCCCCATCCCCGCCGTCGGACGCCCCATATCGAGCCCGCCCCGCAGCGCGACGATGTCCCTGATGACAATCTCGGCCCCGGCGCGGAAATCGGCGCTCGCGCGATTGAGCCAAAACTGCGCGGCACCGCGCCTGTTCTCGTATCGGAAGTCGCCGTCGACGGCCAGAAGAAGCGTGCTGCCCATCTGTTCAAACCTGAACGGATACGCGCAGCCGATCTTGAGCGCCGGATAGATGTATTCGCGTTTCCCCGTGCTCCAGCCTATGTAGGTGCCCGTCGCATCCTGGAGCTTGAGGCCGAGGGCGAGATCCCTCCATACCCCACGCCTGAGGAGCCCGATGTCGAGCCCGATCCCGAGACTCGTTACGCCCGTTACCTGGTCGCTGCGGATGATCTTGACGCTGGCGCCGGCCGAGGCGAACGGGAAGCGCTGCCCGTACGAAATGAACGCCGCGACGTCATTCGCGCTCTCGTAGGAAATGTTCGACGGATCAAAATTCAGCCCTTCCCCCTGCTGTGGCTCGTAGATGTCGTCGCCGTCGGAATTGCTGATCATGCCCGGCTTGAGGAGGACGATCGGGATGTCCGGGATTCCCATGTGAACGATCGCGAACCCCCATGCCGATTCCCCATCCTTGAGCGGGAAGGCGATCGAAAGGAAGTTGGAATCGATGAGATCCCCGAACTGCTCAGCGTGCATCAGCACAGCTTCCCAGTTCCGCGGCCGGCCCCCGAGCGATGAGAACGACGCAAGCCCCGCGGGATTCCAGAACGTCGTTGTGGCATCGTCGGCGACTGCGATAAAAGCACCGCCCATGGCCATTGCGCGGGCGCCGCCGCCGAGAGCCATGAATTCACCGGCGTACTTTTGGGCCCGAGAAGCGGAAGGAAAGAGGATGAGCACCAGGCACAGGCAGATGACGGGATAGCGCATTAGGTCCTCCGATTTCCCAGGGGATTGTGCAAATAGACTGCCATCATACGGTGCCGGGAGAGTTATACAGTTCTAGTCTCACTACGAGTATAACAGGTACGCAGGGGTAATTCAAATCGAAAACACGGGCCTAGCGAACCTTCCGGGCCCCCTCAATCTTGAACTCCCTGATGCGGCGGTACAGCGTGCGCTCGGAGAGCCCGAGTTGCCTGGCCGCTTTCCTTCGGTTGCCCGCGTTCGCGGCGAGCGCTTCCCGTATCGCCTCACGCTCCATTTTCTCGAGATTGCGCGGCTCCGGCCCGTTCGCTTCCTTCACCTCCACCAATCCGCGCCACTTCCCTCCGGAAGGTGCGCCTTCCCCCTTGAGAATCCGCAGTACTTCCTTCAGATCGTTGTGGAGCGAAAGGAGGGAATTGAGAATGAGCTCCCGCTCGATATCCTCCCTGCTCTTCGGCACGTGGACGGGCAGATCGGGAAAGACTTGATTCGATGTCTTTTCCTTCAGCCGCTGCTCAACCTCATCCGCGCGGATCGTCCCGTCACCGCTCATGATCGCAAGGTTGTCGATAACATTGGCGAGCTCGCGCACATTTCCCGGCCAGGGGTACACCGTGAGAAGATCCATTGCCTCCTTTTCGATGGCCCGAATCTTCCTGCCGTGCTTGTGGGTCGATTGGGCGATGAAGTAATGGACGAGAAGCGGGATATCATCCGGGCGTGCGCGAAGCGGCGGGATGCGGATTTGAACGACCCTGAGTCGGTAGTAGAGATCCTTGCGGAATTCCCGACGCTCGACCGCCGCTTCGAGCGCGCGGTTTGTCGCGGCGATGATGCGCACGTCGGTATGCATGCGCTCGGACCCACCGACCCTCATGAACTCCCCCGTTTCGATGACCCGCAGAAGACGAACCTGCATATTGAGCGACATCTCCCCGACCTCGTCGAGGAAAAGCGTGCCGCGGTTCGCCCGTTCAAAGAGCCCCTGCCGGCGGGCGACGGCCCCGGTGAACGATCCGCGCTCGTGTCCGAAGAGTTCGCTCTCGAGGACACCCTCGGCGAGCGAGCCGCAATTCAACGCCTCGAAGATCCGCTCGCGGCGCTTGCTCATGAGATGAATCGCACGGGCCGTAAGCTCCTTCCCGGAGCCGCTTTCCCCCTCGATGAGAACGCTCACCTCGGTCGGTGCAACGCGGAGCGCCATCTCGAGCATTTCGTTGATCTCGCGCGATCGCCCGATGATCTTCGCCGTGCCCTTGACCCTGCGGATTTCCACTATCCCGGCGAGCGCCGTGAAGAACTCCTCGCGTTTCACGGGGACTGAAACGTAGAGGTCCACGCCGAGGGCGTACTCGCGGTTTACTCCCTCCGAAGTCTTCGGCGGTCCGAACACGATGACATCGGTACAAAACAGGCTCTTCTGTATCCGCTTGATAATAGTGAGGTAATTCTTGAACTTCCCGGTTCCATCGATGGCGAGCACCGCACCCGCGGGCGGTTCCTCCCGCGAGAGCACGTCGGCGACGTTCTGAAACGTGACAAGCGACACGCCATGGGCGCCTGCCGCTTCACGGAGCAGCGACTCGATCCCGGCGTCCTGAACGAGGCTCCATAGTTCCGGATTCATCCCAGATACTCCGCATCACTCGATATGATACAGCTTGATCTTTTCCCTGAGCGTTTGGCGGCTGATACCCAGAATGCGCGCCGCCTTCGACTTATTGCCCGCCGATTCCTTGATCGTTCGCTCGATGAGGATCTTTTCCATGTCCGCGAGGCTGATTGGGTAGAAGCCGTCGAGGGCGATCGTCTCCCCCCCGTGCTCCGCCGGCGGTTCCCCATGCACGATTTCTGGGGGAAGATGGGCGGCGAGAAGCTCCTCCTCCGCTTCGAGCAACATCGCGCGTTCGATCACATTCTTCATCTCGCGAACGTTTCCAGGCCACCGGTAACGCTCGAGGAGCGACCCGACCGCGGGACTCACCTTCTTCACGTTCTTCTTGAACTCCCGATTGAAAACGGAGATAAAGTGATTCGCCAGCAGCACGATGTCATCGGTGCGCTCCCTGAGCGGCGCGAGATAGATGGGGATCACCTGCAGACGGTAGTAGAGGTCGCTCCGAAACTTCCCTTCCTCGATCGCCCTTTTGAGATCCCGGTTCGTGGCCGAGATGATGCGTGTGTTGACGCGGAGATCCTTTACGCCCCCGACGCGCCGAAACGTCTTATTCTCTATGACGCGGAGCAAACGGCTCTGGAGCGTGACCCCCATTTCCCCGATCTCATCGAGAAAAATCGTCCCTCCCTCGGCGAGCTCGAAGAGTCCCCGCTTGCGAAACTTCGCATCGGTGAACGCACCCTTCTCGTGTCCGAAAAGCTCGCTTTCGAGCAGCGTTTCGGGGAGCGCCGCGCAGTTTATCTCCAGGAAGGGATACTGGGCGCCGCTGCACTCATGGATCGCCCGCGCCACGAGCTCCTTCCCCGTTCCGCTCTCTCCGTGGATGAGAATCGTGCTCGCCTTGCTCACTCCGATCTTCTTGATCTTCTCGAAAACCTCCTGCATGACGGCACTGCGGCCGATGAAATTCTTGAAATTGTACGCCTCGCGTTCTTTCTTGCGAATATCTCCGAGCTCCGCCCGCATGACGCTCGATTCAAGCGCGTTCCGTACCGCGAGCTTCATCTTCTCGAGTTGAAAGGGCTTTTGGATAAAATCGTACGCGCCTGCCTTGATCGCCCCGACGGCGGTCTCTACCTCCCCGTACGCCGTCATCATGACGATAGGGAGGTCCCCGTCCATCTCCTTCAGCCTCTTGAGAACCTTGATCCCGTCGATGTCGGGAAGCTTCAGATCGAGGATCACACAGTCCGCCGGATCCTCCTCGAACTTCTTGATTCCCGCCGCACCGTTCGGTGCCTCGTCGACCTCGTAGCCGACATTGGCGAGTGCTTCGCCGAGCGACCAGCGTATCGCTTTCTCGTCGTCGACGATGAGAATCCGTTTACCCATCGCGCAAACCTCACTCCGTTGCCCGCACCGCGGTCCGCCCCGCCGTCACAAGCGTCTTCCGCGGCAGCTCGATGAAGAAGCTCGTGCCGCTCCCCGGAACGCTCCGGTGGTAGATGCGGCCCCCATGGCTTTCTGCAATCTTTCGCGATATCGACAGCCCCATCCCCGTCCCCTCAGGCCTCGTCGTAAAGAACGGGTTATAGAGCTTGTCCGCGATATCATCCGGTATCCCGCTTCCCGTGTCGGCGAGCTCTATCTCGATGAACGCGGGATTCGACGCCTCCCGCGCGTACACGTTTACCTTACCGCCCCCGTCGCACGCCTCGATGCCGTTCAGCACAATGTTCAAAATGATCTGCTTGATTTGATCGCCGTCGACGAGGCAACGGTCGTCCCTCATGAGATTGTCGAAATGAAGCTTCACGCCCCGATCGCGCGCTTTATCCATGAGGAGCGCCAGTCCGTCCTCGATCAGATGTGATAGGGATACCTCCGCGGGATGGGGGGACACCGGCCTCGCAAAATCGAGAAGACTCTTGATTATATCGTCGAGCCTCGCGATCTCGTCGAGGATTACCGTGACGTATTTGCCTTCCTGTGCGTCCGCACCGAGCTTCTCTCTCAACACCTGCGCCGTCGTTGCGATCCCCGTGAGCGGATTCCGGATCTCGTGCGCCACGCCCGCCGAAAGCTCGCCGAGCGACCGGAGCCGGTCCGCGCGCCGCAGCTCCTCCTCCATCCGCTTGCCGGCGGTCAAATCCTCGAATATCACAATCACGGCCGATCCGTGATGATCGTCGAGCTTGACCGTGGTCGTGTTGAGCCGTACCGGCACAGGACAGGCGTGCGGCCGCACGAGCATGCACTCGAACGACGAGTTTACGCGCTCCCCCGAAACGAGATCCCCGAAAAGCCCTCCACTTCCGAACGGATTCGTGAACATTTCGTCGAAGAACGGCGCTTCTTCTCCGGGCTCGCCGATCAGCTCGCGCGCCCGCCCGTTGAGGAACGTCACCCGCCCGTTGCGATCGGCCGTCATCACCCCGCCGTTCATGTTTTCAAGAACCGTCTCGTTGAAATCCTTCAGATTTCTCAGACGGCTGATGTTGGCCGCGTTGGCGACTTCTTCGGTCAAAATCGTCTGGATCGTGTTGATGAAATGATAGTCGCCGAGGTACGACTTCCGCGACCGATAGGTCTTCCTGACAAGGAGGAATCCGAGCCAGCGACCCTTGTAGAGGAGCGGTACGATCGTATTCTCCCATCGCGCGGTCATCGCGAGGCACGTTTTCACGCGGGCGCCGCCGCAGCTTTCGAGTATGAACATTTCCGACGGGAGGGCGTCGTTTCGCTGGGCCTCGGCGAGGGAGCCAAGGGCCGTTTCGACGAGCGCGAGGTCGAGCTGATAGGAGGCGCGCACCTTGAGCGACTGCTCATTATTGCTGAACAGGAGAAGGCCTGCCCCCTCCGCCTCGAGGTATTTGCAGAGCGCCATGAGAAAACGGTCGAGGGCGTCGCTCCAGTTCTCGTTCGAGCTGATGTCGCGTCCCATCTGGTAGAGAACCCTCAGGCGCGTGACGTGCCGATTGAGCGACTCGTTCGTGCGCGTGAGCTCCTCGTTGATCGCAGCGAGCTTCCCGCTCAACTGCCTCGTGTTCTCCTCGAGCTCCCGGTTCGTTCGCGCGAGCCGTTCGATCGCTCCGCTCCCTTCGCCCTTCAGACGCGCCTGCTGAAACGCGGCGTCCACTACCTCGCCAATCTTGAGGAGATCGAACGGTTTCAATAGGTAATCAAACACATTCAACCGGAGCGCCTCGATCGTGCTCTCGAGCGATGCGAAGGCGGTCATCATGATGCATTGCAATCCCGGATTCGCGCGCTCGAGCGGTTCGAGGAGATCGAGGCCCGTGCGGTCGGGCAGCTTGAGATCGATCAGGGCGACGTCGAAGCGATCCCGCTCGACGAGCTCGAGCGCTGCTTCGGCTGTTTCCGCCGTCGCGACGCGATAGCCCCGCTCCGAGAGAAACTGCTCGAGGATTTCAAGTATCGATCGCTCGTCGTCGATGATAATGATGGAACCGGATGCGTGCAGGGCCTCGTGCGCCATGTACCACCTTTGCAGGAGCGGGAGATGAGCGGAATTCAGGCCGACAACCTCGACCGGATGTACCGTTCGAGGATCTTCTGTGAGCTATCCGGAACGAGAGTAAAGAAAATAGAGACGTTATACTTCGGGACGGAGGGGTCTTTCTTTTCCGGCTCCACCCGCACAATGACGCCGTCGCACATCACCGGCGACTCCCTCTTCCTCGAATCGGGGTCCGGAATGATGAGTTCAAGACGCACCCTCGTCAAAGGCGAGAGATAATAGGGCGACTCGAAGCAGATTCCGTTCGAACTGATGTTGAGCGCCTTGCCTTTCGCCTCGCCAGGACCGCCCTTGATCGTGACCGCAAGATTCGCCTCGACCCGCTGCGCCTGTCGTCGTTCTTTCAATGCCATGGAATACCGCTCGATCTCCCGGTCATGTGCCCGGATTCGTTAGCGTTTTTTCTTCTTGTGCCGGTCCTTGCGGAGGCGTTTCTTCCTCTTGTGGGTTGCGATCTTCTTCCGTTTTCTTTTCTTTCCGCTTGGCATCGGTCCTCCCTTATTTGTTCACGAGAGCCTTGAGCTCGTTCGACGCTTTGAAATAGGGAACGAGCTTCGCCGGAACTTCCACCGAAGAACCGGTTCGCGGATTGCGTGCCTTTCTCGCTTTTCTGCTCTTTACCTTGAAGCTGCCGAAGCCCCGCAGTTCAACTTTGTCGCCTTCGGCGAGCGCTTTGATGAGATTATCAATGATGAGGTTAACCACGATATTCGTATCCTTCTTGCTGAGTCCCGTATCTTTCGAGATTTCCTCGACGAGATCTGCCTTTGTCATCTCTGTCACCCCGCTCCTTGTTAAAGGGTCCCCGTGCGAGTGAGCTCCGAAACGCATTCACTCAAAACGCGTGTAACCATGAGTAAACTCTTCTCATTGCTAGCATACCGCATGGTAATTGTCAAAATAAATTTTTCCGGCGGGAACCCCGGGCGGGCAAGATAAGTTATGATCGGGCGAGGCTGTTTCAATCGAGTTATTGCGCGCGCACCATAATGTATGGTATCATAAAATTAAAGTTCCCCGTTTGTACCGTGTACCCCTGGACGGTGATTTCTACAACACGTGAGGATGAGAAACACGTCAGGGACAACTCACGGGTAAACAGGGAACTTTCCGCGTGCAGGGAAAGACTAAATCAAGAGTTGTGCCATTGCCGTCCTCACGGCGCATAATGCCGTATCTCTTTGTAATTAAATAATATACATAATTTCTTAAGTGCGGAAAAAAGCGGTTCGATGCATGCGCGAATCACCCCTCGCCTGATTTCGTGAGAGGTGCATTGCGAATTACATGTTCCGTGGTTCAAAGAGACGCCGACAGCGGACAGAGCGGACATGCGATGATCTGACTTCCCCCACCGCCCCTATATCGTATTTCCACTCAGCCGCGAAAAGCGCTCGATAGTTTTGAAGAGTTCGCTCTGCGCCGGGCTGAAACCCAGGTTTCGCCGGTCCATCATGATCTTCGCCGTTTCGATCGCGGCCTCGAGCTCACACCGGACGAGCTCAGGCTCGAGCCGCCACACGAAGCTCGGAACGAGTTTCGGCGTGAATCCGACGGAGACGACGCTCGCGTTGAACCCGATGACCGTGCCCGTGTTGAGCCGCGAATTGATCGAAATCTTCGAGTGATCGCCGATCGTCGCACCCAGAAACCGGCGCCCCGTATCTCGCATGCGGCCCGCCATCCACGCCCTGATGAGGCCGTAGTTGTTCTTGAGATCGCTCGTGCAGCTTCCCGCGCCGATATTCACCCACGAGCCGATGCAGGAATGTCCCATGAAGCCCTCGTGCTGCTTGTTGCTGTACGAGGCAAAGATGCACTCCTCGATCTCCCCCCCCACCTTGCACTGCCTGCCGAGCGTCGTGCCGTGCCCGATCTTGGCACCACCCCGGACGATCGAGCCTTCGCCGATGGCGCACGGCCCATAGACAATCGCGTTCGGTTCGATGCGCACGTCGTTCGCGATAACGATCGCACCCTCGCTCGCGTCGAGTACCGTCCCCGAACGTACCTCGACGCTCGCGCCGATCACGATATCGTTCTCGTTGATGAGCTCGACGCCTCTGAAAAGCTCCGTCTCGGGGGCGGTTCCGCGCATCGGACTCTTCTGAAAATCATCCACGATACAGTTCCGGTTTTCGCCGATGAGTTGCCAGTAATACGACAGCAAACGCACGTTCGTCTCGTCGAGCTTCACGCCGTTCTGCTGCGCCCACTTGCCGAGCGCCTTGCTCCGCGAGGAATCCTTTCCGTCCTCTCCATACCCATGTGCCTTTCTTAAATCCGGAACCGCGGCGCGCTTGATCTCGTGAATGACCTTTTCGACCCCCCCGTCGGCGAGCGAAGCGCCGATAAAGGACGCAAAGGAAGCGGCGCGTTCCCCGGAGAGACGCGCTGCGACAATAATTCCCTTCTTTTCCAGGATAGCCTCACCCTTCAAGCCCGCACACAGCTCGGCAAGCTCCTTCCCATACGTTACGAGGCGTCCGTTCAGAAAGAGAGTCTCCCCCCCAAAAAGCTCATTGACGCGCGTGGCGCGCGTGGTGTCGCGTCCCTCCTCTTCCGCGAGCACTGCCGCCAGGTAGGGCCGGCAGAGAAGCGCGAGCGATTCGGGGCTCAGTTCGTCGACGAGGCGTGCACGGAGACTCTGCGTTCCGATGCTCAGATCGAAAACGGGGCGGCCGAGCGATAGCGGGAAGAAATTGGGATACCGTTCGTCCTCGAATATGCAGAGAAGGGCAGGCAATGCGCTTCTGTCCATGTCGACAGACCCTGTCGAAGTCCAGGGCGCCCCCGGTCAACCCGGCGGCACCCCCGGCAGATACGGAGTACATAAAAAATGGTGGAGTTGACGGGGCTCGAACCCGTGACCTCTTGACTGCCAGTCAAGTGCTCTCCCAGTTGAGCTACAACCCCATGTAGGTGTATGGTATCATGGAAAATGCGGTCCAAGTCAAGCGCAAAGTTGACCGGATTCCGGTATTGACGGCATCGGGCAAAGGCTATATTTTCTAGGGCCGACGGGCGTTTGCGGAGCGTGCCGGAGTGGTGGAATTGGTAGACGCAGGGGACTCAAAATCCCCCGGGGCTTGGCTCCATGAGGGTTCGATTCCCTCCTCCGGCACCATACTCAGCAAGAAAGAGCCGCCTTTTGGAGAGTCCGGATACATGAGCAGGAACAAACGCGATCCGATCAATCAACCTCCCGCGCTCCACTGGCTCGACGTTCTCGCTGCTGCGATTGTCGTCGCATTCGCGATGGCGATCGTGCTGCGGCCGCTTCCGAACTACGACATTTGGTGGATGCTCGCGGTCGGCCGCCGCATCGTCGAGACAGGGGCTTATATTTACAAAGATCCTTTCACCTTTACGGTCACGGGCACTCCATGGTCGCCGCAGAGCTACGCATCGGCGATTCTCTTTTTTGTCTTGTTCAAAATGGGCGGGATGGCAGCGCTTACGGTGCTCCGCGTCGTGCTCGTCGGCGCGATGACGGCGCTCACGTTCCGCACGCTGCGGCGCGTCGGAGCCACCTGGGCGGTGGCCGCGCCGCTCGTCGTCGTGATGCTCGTGAATTCGCATTCACGTTTCACCGACCGCGGGCAGCTCTTCGAGTATGTCTTCGTCGCGTGGCTCGTCGGATTCCTCCTTACCTCGCATGAACGTCGCGGAACGTCATTCTTCATACTGCCCGTAGCCGTACAGCTCCTGTGGGTGCAGCTCCACTCGAGCTTTCTCCTCGGTCCGGCGCTCGGGGGCATTTTCTTCGCGTGCGAGTGGATCGCAACGCAAACAGGCGCCCTCCGCCCGCTCTACCGCCACGATTGGAAGCGCGTGCGGACGCTCGTGCTGCTTATGCTGCTCGCGTGCGTCGTGAACCCGAATCCGAAAGCGTTCCTCATACAACCCTTCGACCCCGCGCAGCGCGACCTTATGTCGCGCTTCACGCTCGAGTGGAAGTCGCCATTCGATCCCGGGATCGCGTCCGGGAATTTCCATCCTTACTACGAGGTACTGCTCGCAATCGCGACGCTCGCTGTGATTATGCGTTTCGCGAAGCTCCCGCTGGCGCCCGCCGCGCTGCTGGCCGCGACCGCGTACCTCTCTCTCCAATCGCACCGCTTCCGCGTGGAGTTCGCGCTCGTCGCAACGCCGATGATCGCGATTCTCCTGAGAGGCGCCTCCTTCCGGCCTCACTGGCGCCTGTCACGCACGGTATGGGCCGCGATGGGGCTCGTTGTATCGCTCGTGCTCATTGGGATCGAACACGATCGTGCTCTCGTTTCACATGACGTTCCTGAACTCTACCCGGACGCGGCGCTCGACTTCGTGATACGAGAGGATATCGCACGGCGGCCCTTCCACTCGATCGGGTTCGGATCGTACATGCTGTGGCACCTCTATGGCGCACGCCAGACATTCATCGATGGGCGGAACTTCAATCCTCCGCTCTTCCGCGACTTCCTCACGGCTCAGCTGCGCGAAACCAATTTCCAAGCCACGATAGAGAAGTACAAGCTCGACTCGTTCATCCTGCCTTCGATCCCGCGCTCGGGCATCGGCATGCAGAACGTCCATCGGTGGCTCGACGCGTCTCGCGGGCGCTGGGCCCTCGTGTACGCGGACGATCGTGCTTTCGTGTACGTCGCCAGCGAGTCCGTCGATTCTCTGTGGCTCGACGCGCACGCGATTCGCCGCTGATGTCCTCAGGCACCGGGGCCTTCCACCGTTTCGCGATAGACGATCCCTCGTTCCAGCAATCCCTGGAGCATGAATGCCACGCATTCCGGCTGCCTGCCAATAAATTCGGGAACGGATATCCCGGTGCGACCGTAGAGCCCGCGGGAGATCATACGCAGAGCCTGCGTAGCGGTGTAACCGGTCGTGCGGGCCATGGAATGGATGCCGCTCGCGGGGTCGAAACGGTCGAGCATGTTGTACGCATGGCGGTACCCTCTCCCGCCCTTTTTCCCCTCGATGGTCAACTGAAACACGGTGATGTCGCGATCCCCCTCCCCCATCGTCCATTTCGGGAAAAGCAGCTTCGCCGTGAGATCGAGGGGCCGTATGCGCATTCCCCTGATCTCCACCTCTTCCTTCGCGAAAAATCCGGTTTCGCGTAAAACGGCCATCTTCTCGACATGGCCGGGATAGCGCAGCGTCTTCTCTTTCATGTTCGCCGCTTGGATCGTCCCGGCCAGGGTACGCAGACCATCGGTGTTGAATGCCTCCAGGGTGCCGATACCGGGAAAATTGATCAGCTCGCGTTCGGACAGGGCCGGCCGGACAACCAGCCTGCCGTTCTCCACGAGCCGTGCCGGCCGCAGGTACTCTTCGATTACGTCCAGCGGTGAAAATACCGCCCGGTATTCATACGGCCACTCCCGTATTTCGGGAAGTCCCCCGACGTAAATCGTGAGCGTCTGGACTTCGTCGAGGAGCGAGCACACGTAACCGGCGAGGATGTTGGACATGCCCGGTGCTACGCCGCAGTCTACGAGCGCAGTCACCCCATTGCGCCGCGCCAGCTCGTCAAGCAGGAATGGATCTTCCGGAAAAAAGGCGATATCGACCACGTTCTTCTTCGCCTCGATGATCCCTTGCAGAGTCTGGAAGCCCATGAACCCCGGCACCGCGCTGATCACGAAGTCGAATTCCGCCACCACTCGTTTCACCTCTTCCACCCGGGAAAGGTCTTCATGAATGGTTCGGATCCCGTATTTCTCTTTCAGCCTGGCCAACACGCCGCGGTCGATATCCACCGCGCATACATCGTGCCCCGCGTCGCGAGCCAAATCTGCAGCCATAGGACCGCCAACCAACCCCGCGCCCAATACGCCGATCTTCATAAGGACCTCGCTTTTTTTCGATTTGGATAATGGAATACGACTACGCGACACATAGCGGCAGAACGGAGATCATAGCCCGTTGAAGCGATTCAGGTATCGGACCGTTTGCATCCCGTCCGGGAACGATCCCTTCATGTGCCATTCCACTGCACGATCCCCCGGTCATTCCTTCCGGAGAAGCGGAGCGGCCGGGCCCCCGTGGCTCCATCCGCCCTTCCCCCCCGTGCACTGTCCTGACGGACGGTACGCAACCCACCCCGATGGATCGCTCGCCGATCCGCACACGACGTCGGTACAAGAGCTCTTCGCTTTCTCGCGGAATTTCCCCAGGAATATCTCGAGTATTCTCGAATGGTCGAGAACGACGTCGATTCCTTCCTTCTGGAGGTAGCTTTCGAGGCGGCCATTCCTTATCGCGTCGAGCGCTTCGCGGTTCACCTTTCCATCGAGATTGATGATCTCGCGGTGGCAGAAATATCCGATGGTTCCGCATTGAAATACGCCGATCTTCTCCCCCTCAGCCGTATTCGCATCGACCCATTGCGCGATATCGTAGTACGGATAGACCGGGTGCGACCGATACGCCTGCGAATACGAGAAATACGCGAAGAACAACGTGTACACCCCGGCCGCGGCGATCGCCACGCGGCGGAACGAACGCGAGCGCCGGGAGTACCAGTCGAAGGCATCCTGCAGGAAAAAGGCCGAATAGATGCACGCCACACAATAGACGGGATAGTAGTAGCGGAGAAAGAAGAACATGCCGAAAACGTACGTCGCGTAACACGCGAGAAGCATCGCCGAGAATAAGACCAAGAAGTCTATTTCGCGCCGACGAGCCCTCTGTGGATCCCTTCGCCACCTGAAAAAGCCGAATATGGCGCCCGCGAGGATGAGGAATCCGATGCCATTCCCCGCGGCATGAAAAGCTCCGCGCGCGCCGAGAGCGGCGCCCAGTCTGTCTATCGAGCGAAAGAGAACGTGCACCGGCGGGATGACCTTCATCGTCGAGATCGCATGCGTTATATGGGCCCAGATGAAGGAGAAATCCGGACCGGTGGACCCAAGGCTCTCCGCTCCATATCCGAAATACGAGGCGTACGCAAGAGAAAGGAAGCGAGTAGCCGTCCCGCTGTCCTGAAGCGGGCTTCCGCACACAACCAGATTGAACACAAACCACGGACCGCAGAGGACCACGACGCACAGCGGGAGCAAGGACAGACGGGCGAGATGCCACGAAGCCCTCCGCTTTTTCCGGAGAAGCAGAAGATAATCGAGGAGCATGACGAGAACCAGCAATACCCCGTCGATCCGTGCAAGGACGGTGAGCCCGAGGAGGATTCCGAGCACCGCGAACTGAATGGCGCGCGGACTCTCGGCTGAGCGGACCTTTTCCAGATAGTACAGAATGCAGAGAACGATCATAAAGGATGCGACAGCGGTCTCCAGGCCATTCGCGCTCTGTTTCGTGACGATCGGAGAAAACGCCCAAATCACGGCGGCTAGGATCGATGCCGTTGCCCCGACATACCGTCGCGAAACCCGGTAGATGAGATATGCAGTGATGCACGTGAAGACGGACAGAAGCGACAGCGCAATATAGATCGGCAGCACGATACTATCACCGGACACGACAAAGGCCGGTACGAGAAGAAAAACGTAGAGCGGTTGGAATCCCGTAGTTCGATGGACGCCGTCGAAGGTGACGCCTCTGCCCGCGGCGATGTTCTGGGCGATCTTGAACGCGTAGAACCCGTCGTCATAGAGAAAGCCGTTCCGCGCAAGCGTGGCCATGCTCTGCCATGCGACCGACAGATGAAAGGCCAGTATGACGAGCAGCACGATGACGACGAGTGTCGTTCGATGTTGTTTCTTCATGCAGGACGCCAGTTCGTTAGCAGAAATCCGTCTCGGAATTCCTTTCGGTTGTGGTGGCTGAGTGCACCCAGCCACCTATTCTACTCGAAAACCGGGTGAATGTCAATGTGAGCTTGCGGCCGGGCAGGTCAATGAAACGTTATCCGGATATCCCTCGCTCCGTTCGGCTCGAGAAGAATCAGGGGTACGGGATCGTCCAGGCGCAACGACTTCGAGATCCGGGCCGGCGCCGTGACCTCGAGACCGCGGTCCCAATGGTACTTGAGCAGCATTCTCTCAGGCGGCGGTTGAGCGGCGCCGTCCGTGATCGTTACACGGATCAGGTCGACGGAGGCCTGAACGGTCACCCCGGGTTCCGACGCGAACGTGGAGCCGGTTGGAACCTCCCACAGACGAAACTGTTTCGAAGACCACAGGGCTCTGACGTACGAAAGCCTTTCGACATACGCCCCGCATTCGGGTGTCGCCGTCAGAATCCAATGCACATTGTACAGATCGATATACTCGCGCAGCCGTTCGGGCCCCATTCGCTCCAGGGGCATCCCCATGGTCCGGTCCGTTTGAAACGTCGTAAAACCATGCCTGATGAACATGAATGCATAGGGCCCGCCGATTTGCTCGACACCGGTGTACAGGGGAATGATCGAGGGAAGGTGGCTGTCCCCGTACGCCCACGCCGGACCGTCCTCGATCATCAATCGCCCCGAAGCATCGGTATGCCGCTTGAGCGCATCGAGGACTCCGGCCACCTCGGCTGTGAACGTCGTCGATAGAGTATGCCGGTAATACGCGCGGGAGGCGACAAGCGCGAAAACCGGGGAACACAGAAGCAGAATGATCATGACGACGGCTTTCAGCGGATGGGGCACATGGGCGCGATGGAAGATCGTCCCGGATCTCGCCATCAGCATGACGAACCCGGCACCGGCGAGCGGCGCCATAAAAATGAGCGCCGGCACGAGAAACCTTCCAGGCTCCATCTGATCGAACAGGGGTATATAGATGCCGAAGCCCGCCAGGAACAAGAGAAAGACGCTCGCGGCCCCGGGAGCGATCGCCTCGGCGAGGCGCCCTTGTCTCGCCATATGTGCGAAGCCGACGGCCGACAGAACGATCATAGCGAGCGCCGGAAGGTTCGCCGGTTTGATCAGAACGGCCGCGAGCCCCCGGGCTCCCTCGATCTGGAAAAATGTTTCCGAAGGGATCTTGATACTCAGATACCGCAAGAATGGAATGACCCAGACAGCATTGACCGCGACGACGGCGATACACCAGACAACGATCCGAATGAAGCGGCCCATCTCCCAACGCCGTCGAGCGGCTCCCGGCGCCACACGGCGCCGCCCAATAAGGAACAGCGCGAGGAATGGAACGGGGAGCAGGACGGCGGCCGTCGGATGGATGAAGAACGCCAACGGGCCGAGAAGGTAGAACCGTTTCGACGATTCGCCGTCGAGAACCGACCTGAAAAGCCCCACCAGATACAGGGAAAGGTGACAGACAAAAAGGTACGCGAACATCCCCGCAAAACGAAAATCTCCCGCATAGGGTCTGCCCCAGTGCCAATACGCGAGAAAAAGAAGAACCGCACAAATAGCCTCTTCAGACCCGTACCGCAAACGACGGCATCCCGCGTACACGGTGCAGACTGCGAGAAGGTACGCAAGCAGGATGAACAGCTTGTACGAACGAGCCGTGTCGACAAAACGAAGGAGCGAACACCACAGCTCCACTCCCTTCGTGTCGATATCGAATACCGTCCCTCCCGGATACCCCGCCATGAAGTAGGGGTCGTACATGTGCAGCCGGAACGAGTCCCAGAATACCTCTTTCGCCCGTTCGACCTCATAGAAGTGAACCGCGTGATCGAGCGTCAGAACGGGACGATCATTGAGCACGTCCTCGGGCGGGAAAAAGAAGAGTGTTCCGACGAGATGACAAACGACAATGACGGCGATGATGGACTTCGCGCGATCTTCCGGAAGGGTCCCCCCACGGAACAGCCGGATCAGCGGCCCGAGGGCGACGAGCGCCGCCCCGGCCGTGAGACCCGCCGCCGGAAGCGTCACTCCATGGATACCGAAGCTTCTGAGCGTTGCGCCGATCCCCAGAACTGCCGCGCCTGCAAGCAGACAGCAGTCCCGCGTCCGAAGCGTCTTTGATGCATTGATTCGACCTTCCACGGCCACCCATGCCATGCAATCACCCCGCGGCGAGTGCTACGGGGAGCGTTTGAACGTGCAGACCTCCGATGCGGGGCGTCTCTCTTTCGGTTTGGGTTCCTCCGCGGGAAAACCGAGCGTGATGAGAGCCGGAATGTCCCAGCCCGACGGTATTCCGAGAAGCGCACGCACCGCTTTCTTGTTGAACCAACCGATCCAGCAGGTGCCGAGACCAAGCTCGGCCGCTTGAAGGACAAAATGCTCTCCCGCGATGCCGGCATCGACGAGGTGATAATCGATGCCCTTTATCCCGGCTCCCAGGCGGTGAGTCACGACGCTGAGCTTCATCGCGAGAACGACGACGACGGGCGCCGAGAAGGCGAACTTGTTCGGCACCACGATCCCGCCCATTCCCGCTTTCACGAGCCGGTCCTTGAGATCCCCCTCCACGATGAAGAAACGCCAACCCTGCGTGTTCGACGCGCTCGGAGCATGGCGAGCGGCCTCAATGCAGGATTCAATCATTTCGCGAGGCACCGGATCGCCCCTGTACTTCCTGATGCTCCTGCGCTTTCTGACAAGGTCGATGAAATTGTTCATTTCATTCATGAAGCCGCCGGCCCCATGTTCCCCTCAAATGCATCCTTGCCGCCGAGGAGACGGGCCGCGCACGGGACTTGTTCCACCGCGAGGCGGCACATGTCGTCCGAGAGCGCGCGTATCTCCCATTGCGCGCTCATATCGCTTCTCAAGCGGGAAAAATGATAGAGCTCCCTCAGGTTGACGGACATACGCACGCGCCTGCGGTGAGCGTTGAGGAGCGCGTATTCCGCCGCGGGGCCGAGCTCGCCGGCGTATTCGCGGTAGAATCGTTCCGCGCGCGCCGCCGCATTGCGCAGAACGGCGACCGCTCTCGCCTTTGCAAAGGTCCGGGGGACCGAAACGCCGAGGCGGGGATCGTACGCCTGCGCGATGAGCGTCGCGATCCGGTGGCGCTTGAGCTGCGCGTAGCATGAAGCGGAAACGATGAGCTCGAAGTCGAACTGAACAGTCTCGAATTCGCGCCAGACGGCGTCGTGCGGCCCCATGCGACGCATCGTCGCCGCGATGATCCGTTCCCTTCCCTTCTTCCCGAGCCGTCCTGCGGCGGCGGCAGCTTGTCCCATCGATACCCGGCACGACGAGAATATGATGCATGCCGCGAGCCGTTTATCGGCCTCCCTCGTCGCATCGATCAGGCGCACGGCTTCGGCCGGTGCATCGCGTTTCCACGCGCGCGTCGAAGCCATTGCGCATACGTCCCGCTTCGCATCGGGAGCATCGAGGCAATGCGGATCAGGCTCGGGATAGCGGACGAGAGACGGAATCAGCGCCCGGGTAACCGTGAACACCCTCTCCGAGAACGCGCGAAGCTCCCGCAGAGGGTGGCCCGCGAGCCTCCGTATCATGTACTCGAGCTCGCGTGCGTTCACCGTCATGCCGAGCTGCGTCGCCGTCGCGAGCGGCATGAGATAGCGCGCATCTTCCTTCGCCGCAACCGGTTCCGCTCCGGAGCCCGCGATAATCCGGAATGCATTCTCATACGCCTCATGCAGGCCGTTCATGAGGGAAAGGAATTCCCGTTCGTGCTTTGCTCCCTTGATTTCGGGAGGCACAACGACGTCTCTGTCGAGACGGATGTAACGCTGTGATTTTTCCGTGTACGAAGCGAGACGGAAATGCTCGATTTCCTCGACGGCCAAACGCGAAATACCCATTATGTCAAAGTTCAACACTGCGTGCTCCGCCACCGACGCATGCCCGAGGCCGAACACGATCCGCTCGTTTGAGCGCCGGGCCTTCTCCACGGCGCCGCGCGCCTCTTTCCGGATCGCCGCGACGCTCCGCGGATCCCTGCTTATGCGCGCGTATGACGCCGAGATCACTTCCGGCGTGACCGCCTCTCCGAAACGCTTTCGCGCTTCATCGAGGATCTCGGCCTCGACGTTGAAACCCGCAAGAATCACTTTCATCGCGGCCCGCTCTCCTCAGACCTCAGAAACTGAAAAGGATGCTCCCGTAGTATTTCCATTCCTTCCCCTCATAAAGCACCTCGAAGGTCTTGAAGGGATCCTGGTAATACACGTCGTTGAGCCCGTAGGCCGCCTCGAACGAAGCAGCGACTGGATAGCTGTGGAACGTGAACCCCTTCAGGCGCAGATCGAACCCGAAGTCCTTCTTGTTGCCCCTGAGGTCCAGCTCGTCCTCGGTCCACACCTTGCCGGCCTCCGCGAAGGCGCCCGCATAGAGCGAGCCCAGATAGACGCCTAAAAACTGCCGGTTGATGTTGCGCCACACGGGCAACCGGTACGTGAGACGCGCGAGCCCGAGCCTCGTCCCCCCCATGCTGTAATACGAGTAACCGCGGAGTCCGTCGCGGCCCCCGAGGTACAGGTAGAAGAAATCGTTGATCGTGCTCCGGTCGATCGCGGCGGCCTTGAGCTCGAGGCCGAGAGCGTGCCGCCAGAGCGGGAGCCCCACGTATTCCGCGTAGGAGAGCTGGTAGCGTCCAAAGTAGTCCTTGTTGTAGATGGGCCTTAACAGACCAGCAACGAAGTCCCCCGAAGCGAGTCTATCGTGCGCCCTGGTTATCTCAAGATCGATTGACCTCCCGCGACGCGGGTTGATGTCGGCGTCGATCTCCTCCCGGATGCTCCGGTGGTGGAAGAGGAACGAGAGCTCATCCGCAACATAGTAGGTCCAACCTATCTCTCCCTGGAACTCTTTCTGTTTGAGGAGCTGCCAGATCTCCACGTTGACCCCGTATTCGCCGTGGTTGTACTGGAGCACCGCCTCCTCACGCGAGAACTGCGTCGTGGGCCTGAGCTCCATCGAAGCGGTGAAGTAGGCATCCCAGAGGTCGTAGCGCACCCTATTCTCGTAGGTTGACCCGTCCTCGAGCTGCGCCCGGTACCCGTAACGCGTGCGGCTCCGGTAAACCTCAAAGCCGAAGGTCGGCTTGAATTGCCTCGTCTCGATAGCGAGATTGAGATCGAATTCCCCTTCCGCGCCGATGGCGCCGCCGGCGAAAACGTTCTGCCTGCCGAGGTAATCCCCCGAATCGAGGAAAAGTCCGATTCGCGGTGTGCCCTGAAACAGCATAAGCCGCGGATAAAAGAAGAGCTTCGTATACTCGATTCCGAATTTTGTGCCGCCGCCCGGTGCGTCGACGTCCGCCGCGCCCGGTGCCGCTTCGATCCCCCTGCGTTCGTCCATGAGGCGTCCGTCGTCGAGCCGATCATCGACGGGGGCCGAGCCCGCCCGCCAGTCCGCGAGCGATCGGATCTCGAAGCCCTCGGCGCCGTATCCTGCGTAGAGGAGACTCTCCCCCGCGGCCGCGGGCGCGAATGCGCCGCCGATGCAGTTCGTAACCATGAGGTCGTTGTCGCCGTCCATCCCGTGATAGAAAATATTGAATATCCCCGTCCGGTCGCTCGCGTAGAAGAAACCGGATCCAGCAGCGTTCCAGCACGGATCCCGCTCATCCGCGGCCGTCGCGACGAGGATTTCCTCCGCGCCCGTCCCCGGATCGATCCGGACGATGTCCCTACTCGATCCGTCGAAGCGCGTCGCGAGAAGCCCCCCGACTCCCCACGAGAGCCCCATGTATTCCCGGCCGCTCGCCGGAGGGGTGATACACGTATGATTTCCTGTGCCGGCATCTACGACAGCGACGCGCTGCGCTCCCCCTCCCGTTACCACACACGCGATCTGCGTGCCGTCGGGGGACCAATCGGGATTGGTCGCCCGCAGCCCCCTCGTGAGCCTCTTTTCCTTCTTCGCATCGACCGAATACAGGTAGAGGTCGTTCCGCAGATACCCACGGTCATTCGAGCGTGTCTTTCTCGAGAAACAGATCTTGGTGCCTTCCGGCGCGACGCTGAAGCGCGAGCTCACCCCTGAAAGGACACTCTTCGTCTTCCCGTCTTCGGTGCGCCGCATAATGTCGAATTCCGCGTAATCCCGGCCCCTGTTGGACAGGTAATAGAAACTCCGGACGTCCCGCCCGGGCACCGGAAACAGATTCATGAATCCTTCGCCGGCGGCCCGCCCTCCCTCGATCTCGCGTTCCCGCACTTTCGCGGCGACGGGATAATACGCGGTCGCCAGGTCCTCTTTCCACATCCGGTAGAGCTCCCCGTCGCTTACCCCGAGCACGCGCTTGCACGCTCCACCGAACCCCCAGGTCTTGATCGACGCGAACGCGGAGGCGAGCCCACGCACCTTGTCTTCGCCGAAACGCTTCGCGATGAAGCGAACGAGCGAGAAGCCCTGGTTGTATACCATTTCCGAACCCCGGCTCGTCTTTCCGAAAACGCCCATCTCATCGAGCGTGAGAAGCCGGTCATTCATAAACGCGGTCCGCAGGAGCATATCGCGGTGTGAATCCCATATGTCATGGCGCGCCCCCGCGCTCTGGTACTGCGCCATGCCTTCCGCGAACCAGTTCGGAAGGAGCTCTCCCGGAACCGGCACGGAAACCTGGAGATTGGGATACCCGTAGATGACGTCGGGCCTCTTTTCCTTCTCGAAATTCACCGCCTGGAGGTAGAGAGAAGGGACCCATCGCGGGTACTTGAACGAGCTCTGCACCGATACCATATGCGTGAACTCGTGCGCGATGACGTCCGCGAGCCACGAGGACGATCCGCGAAACCAGAAATCGTAGGGTGCCGCCGTGATATCGATGCGATTGAGGTAATAGTATGTAGAACCGTTCGATTCATCCTCCGTGTCGCAGATATTCAAGTATATCTTCCCCTCGGGTTTGAACTGGTAGAGCTCCGTGATAGGGCCGTACACCGACTCCGCGATCGCGGCGGCCTCGGCCGCGTACCGCTCGAGACCCTTGTGATACTGAATATTGAAATGCTCGGTCGAGATCGTGAGCCATGCGATCTCGGACCGATTCCATGCGATCGATCGGGATGGAACGAGCCCCAGGCACAGGATAGCCGCGAGGAACATCGCTTTTTTCATGGCATGAGCCCCTTTCCTACAGGGGGGGGCGTTGAAATCGGTTCTGGTTTCACAGGGGCTCGATCACTGGCATCTCGTCGCCTATGCGCATTACTCATCCATAATTGTACGAGTCCATCGCGGGTACGGTCAACAGCTATCGCCGTCATGTTCCGACGGACCGGTACTGGAACCGCGCCCTGCACGTGCCTTCACTCGAGACCATGCATGGTCCGTACGGCCTTCGCGGCGTGCATTCTCCGCCGAACAGCG
>Ga0315293_10000818_pt1 | contig 29466 bp, 24 predicted proteins | sample YL17G13_20_MG_FD_203071 | JGI IMG/M metagenome (GOLD analysis project Ga0315293, IMG submission 203071) | Sediment microbial communities from Yellowstone Lake, YNP, Wyoming, USA - YL17G13_20 | ecosystem: Environmental > Aquatic > Freshwater > Lake > Sediment | place: USA: Wyoming | collected... | reverse complement strand
GATCGGGGCTCATCCTGGACGACCGGCTCTATCGCGGTCCGCGCGGCAATGCCGGCGAGATCGGGCACGCTTCGATCGACCTTCACGGCCGGCTGTGCGAATGCGGCCGGACCGGCTGCGCCGAGGCCTATCTCTCGGGCCCGAGCCTTAGCCGGCGCTACAAGGAACGGACGGGGGAGTCCCTAACCCCCCGGGACATCCACCTTAGGTTCGAGCGCGGGGATGCCGACGCCCGGGCCCTCTTCGAGGAGAGCTTCCGGATCATGGGCGAGGTCTTCGCTAACGCCGTCAACATGCTCGATCTCGATGCGATCATCCTCGGCGGCGGCGTGTCCAACATCCCTCTCTGGTACGACTCCGTTCCGCCCTACCTCCACCAATGCCTCTTCGGCGTCCCGGACCGCCGCATCCCCATCCTCAAGGCGAAACTGGGCGACTCCGCCGGCGTCCTCGGGGCGGCCTTCCTGGCCCTTCGCGAAATGGGGCTCATGGAGTTTTAGCGAACCGGACGGCCCCCGCCTGTTGCCGAAAATATCTCTTGACAGGGGTTTAACGTTTTTTATAATATGAAACTTCTCCGAAACCGGGGTAGATTTCGGAGGAAAAGATGGGAACCGATTCCAGAAGGGTTCTGAATTCAATTTCGTCCGTCGATCAAGTTTAGAGCTCTGCCTTCCTGAAGTGCCATGGGAACCGGCCTGACCGATCTTGTCCTATTCGTCTATTGGCGGTAGCTTGCCTTTCGTCTTTATGATCCGACCTCGTTCCTGTCTTATATAAGAGACAACTACTTAATCATTGTTGTCTTTCATAAAAGAAATAAGACGTGGGGTAGCTTTACCCCAATTCCTCCTTCCCCCAAGCCCGGCGACGATGGAATCCCGGAAAGACATCTTCAAGGCCCTCATCAGAGAGTTCCACGCGACCCCCCCGCCTCGCGTCATCCGGCGGGACCTGCGGCTTCCGGAATGGTGCCTGCAGGCCGTCCCGGACGCCCGGTCCTCGCCCATGCCCGCCCTGGCCGTCATGATCACGGGCCCCCGCCGCGCCGGCAAGACCCAGTACCTCTTCCAGGTCCTCGACGACCTCTGCAGCCGGGCCGAATCCCCCCTGCCCAGGACGCGCGCCATCTACATCAACTTCGAGGACGATCGCCTGCTCCCACTCGAAGCCTCCGACCTCGCGTCGCTTCTCGACGCCTACTTCGAGCTCTACCCCGACAACCGGGACCGGGACGTGGCCGTCTTCCTCGACGAGGTCCACCACGTCGAGGGCTGGGACCTCTTCGTCCGCCGCCTCCTCGAGCAGAGGAACCTCCGCATCTTCATCACCGGCTCCTCCTCGCGGCTCTATTCGGAGTCCCTCCTGGGGGCCGTCCCCGGCCGCGTCCTCTCCTTCCGGCTCCTGCCCCTGAGCTTCCGGGAATACCTCACCTTCAAGGGCGTCGAGGCCGGCCCCGATCCCGTCCTTTCCGGCGACAGGTACCTCATCCGGTTCCTTCTCGACGAGTACCTGGTCTTCGGCGGCTTCCCCGAGGTCGTCCTGTCCGAGCTTTCCTCGAAACTTCGCATCCTCAGGGATTACTTCGACATCGTCATCTACAAGGATATGGTCGAGCGCTTCGCCATCCGCAACGTCGCCCTCCTCAAGAAGCTGGTCAAGCACCTCATGAGCCGGATCGGCTCGGCGGTCTCCTTCAACGCCTTCTTCCTCGGCCTCCGGTCCGGGGCCAGGGTCTCCCGGGAGACCGTCATGGAATACGTCTCCTACCTCGTCCAGAAGGACCTCATCAGCCTGGTCCCCCTGTTCTCCGATTCGGAGAAGGCCCGCCAGGTCAATCCCCGCCGGGTCTTCTGCCTCGACAACGGCCTGCGGAACGCCGTCTCCTTCCAACTCGCCGAGGACGAGGAGCGCCTGGCGAAGAACCTGGTCTTCCAGAAGCTCAAGAGGGCCGGGGACGAGGTCTTCTACTGGAAGGACCGAGGAGAGGTGGACTTTGTCATCTATGGCGACCACCGGCTCCGCGGCATCAACGTCTCCTACGGCCGGGAGCTGGACGCCTCAGTCTCGAAGCCGCTGTTGGAGTTCCGGCGCGAGGCCGGCAGGCGGACTACGGAGCTGGCGGTTATCACGAAGGACACGGAGAAGACGGAGGCGGGGATAAATTTCGTGCCGTTGTGGAAGTGGCTACTGAGTGAGCATTGGTCAGGTAGAGTTGTTTAAAATATTCTGGATAAGTAAGGAATGAGTGATTTTAATTTATGCAGTCGAGGCTACAAATGAAAAAGGCCATAAATAATTATGGGCTTATTGGTGGTTTTTTTGGCGTCCTGTTTGGAAGCATATTCTCGTCGTGGTTCATTATTTATTTTAATTTTTTTACATACTCGATGGATTGTATCGTATTAAGCACATATTTTATTACTGGGTTCTTCTTACTAGGAAGCATCCTTGGCCTTGTAATAAAGACTTCATTATCTCTGCTTGTCAGGGAAAAGGAAAACGATGAACGTCCACCTCGATTTGGTTTATGGTGGCTTAATATTTATCTTGCCTTGCCATTAACAATTATTTCATTGATAGCTTATATCGAAATAAACCGACCATTTGAATACAAAGGTTTGCTTACAATTGTCATTTTATGCTTTTTGCTCTTTTTAATTCTCATAATTTCAAGATTATTATCCTCACTTATCCTTAAGTACTTGCCTTTTTCCATCCATAGATTAAAGATGTTGTGCGCGGTAATATTTGTTTTGATGCTCTTATTCAATATAGGCGGTATCATAATAACTCAATTTACGAAAAGTAAGCCAAAAATAACTCAAACCGGTTTCAATTGTGTATCTAAAAACAAATTAGCGATAATCGGAGTAGACGGGGCAACTTGGGAAATCATTAATAAACTATGTAGAGAAAATAAGCTTCCCAATATTATGAAACTAATGAAAAGAGGAACCAGTGCCGACCTAATGGCCAAGACTTCTTTTTTGAATCCGTTCGCTAATACTTCAAGCAGAGGGATAAGGTCGCCATCTGCATGGACTACTATCGCTACGGGCAGGGATTCTCGTGATCATGGTATTCATGATTTTCTAAAAACAAAAATTCCGGGGATAAGAAAGTATATTCCATTCAGAATACCTTTCACCACTAATATTGGGTCCGTTAAAGGGAAAATATCCTTATATACTCAAAGATTTTCTAGCATGGATAGGAATAAGCTTGCGATATGGGATATTGTAAACTTAGTTGGATTAAGAGCGGGAGTAATTAATTGGTGGATCACTTGGCCGCCAAGTGCTTTAAATGGCTTTATGATATCTGATCGCTTTCTAGAAGAAAACGCCACAAATGCATGGTACCCATCTGATATATATGAATCCCAACCTGATAGATACTTGAATGAATGCGGTTTAGCAATTAATGATATCCTTGGCGATAAATGGTTTCTTGGAGGGCCAAAGAAAACGAAAGAAACAAGTCTAGTAAATAAGCAAAATAATGAACGCTTCGAGGAATTCTACAAAGATATTCGACGCGATGTTTATGTATATGAAACTGCATGTGCATTGCTTAGAAAAGAAATTAAGCCCGAGCTCTTTATGCTTTACTTCAAAGCAACTGATACTGTAGGGCACTTGTTTTGGAAATATGTGGACTCTACTCATTTTGGGATTGATATTAACAAAGATGAAAATGCTATATATAGAAATATAATATCTGGTACCTATGGGACAATAGATAAATGGATCGGCCATATAGTTGAATTATTGGGGGACGATTATGTTGTAATAATATGTTCGGATCACGGGATGGGTCCTTGGAACACTAAAGGAGGGCTGCTGGGGGGGGCATCCTATTGGCCACTGAATTCTGGAAACCATAGAGAAAAAGGCGTCCTTATCATGTCAGGGGGGCCAATTAAAAGCGGCGCAACAATGAAGGAAGCAAAGCAAAATGATCTCTTTCCAACCGCTTTAGCGATACTAGGAATTCCCATTCCAGAAGATATTAAAGGGGAGGCTCTACGAGAGGCATTTACTGAACCGGAATCAATTGGTATAAAAAGAAAAATTCGTACATATGAAAAATATCTAGGGATTCGGAAAATATTCGAAAAAGAGAGCCCCGTAATTGATAGTGAATACTTAAAGAGGCTCGAAACACTGGGATATATTGGGAAAAAACGATCTGAGAAAAAATAATTTTCTCGTCAAGAAATAAAGCTATTGCTCCGTTTATTACGGGGAGCGATAAATTGATTGCATTCAAGAGGCATAACGGACGCTCTCGTGCTTGAAGTAGTTCATCACAATATGCGGTCGGCGTTGACGACCGCGAAGATAGCCGGAGATGTCTTTCCGCATCGTTTCTGCGTCGGGAGGCCGGCGGCGGCCCACCGCGTTGCTCTTGACGTCCTGGTTCAGATACTCGTCCGGATTCAAGTCCGGCCGGTATCCCGGAAGATAAAACGATCTTACCCGTCGTCTTTTCGTTCCCAACCACATGTGCGTCCCGACACCGCTCGATGAGCACCGGAATCCCGACCTTTCCTTCGTCGTCAACACAGCGGAAACCATCGCAAAGCATCTCCGAAAGTGTCATCTCGTCGTCCTAGAGAGCACGACTTATCCAGGGACCACGGACGAAGTGATGTTGCCGATCCTGGAGCGGGGCGGGCTCAAGGCGGGCAAGGACTTTTTTCTGGCGTTCTCTCCGGAACGGGAGAACCCGGGCGATCCCGTTTACGGAGTCGAGAACACCCCGAAGGTGGTCGGCGGCATCACCAAAAACTGTCTCCTTCTAGCGGATATGCTATACAGCCAGGTCGTGGCCAGGACGGTTCCATTGTCGTCGACCCGGGCGGCCGAGTCCACTAAACTGCTGGAGAACATTTTTTGTTGCGTCAATATTGCCCTGGTCAATGAATTGAAGATGATCTTCGACCGGATGGGGATCGATGTTTGGGAAGTCATCGGAGCGCCCGCCACCAAGCCGTTCGGTTTCATGCCCTTCTATGTCCGGAAACTGAAGTACCGGGCCGAGGGAATCCGGGGGGTTCTCGTCGTCTGTCTGAACGAACGGGAACGGTTGGCCACCCGGGAGCGCCGGCGCTTGATCCGCCTTCTGAACTCGCCTCACGAGCTGGCCGTGGGATCGGTCGCCCGGGTGCGACGAAAATGCGGCAATCGCCGGTGCGGGTGTCTCTCAGGTCAAGGACATCCATAGACGATATTCCTTTTCAAAGACGACCAAGGACGAAGACGGTGCAATTAGATTCGCCGGGCCGACGAGGCGCGGATGCACAAAGCCGGAGATCGCTATCGAAAATGGCGAAAGGCATTGAATCGGCTTCGCGCCATCGAAAATCGCTAAAGGCAAGTTTTGCTGGCGGAAATCAAGGAGAGGGCAATTTCATACGAATAGCCTAAGCGGTTGATATTAAAGATGATAAAGACAAAGAAAATTCCCTAAAATCAAGTTATTTTCGTGCGGAATGTAGGTTATATCAGAGAGTGGGCGATTTTTAAGGGGGGTGTTTTATGTTGTCAAAGATAAAGGCCATATTTCTTTCACATGCGCTGGATAACCTGTACTCAGTCATCGAGATGCAGAGGATCATCCAGCGCGAGCGCTTGAGGTCGGACCGTACCGGGCATAAATTCTCGCTCGCTATCTTTCAGGAAATGGGTCATAGCCCGGATAAAAGAAATGCATGGTGCCTCGCACGGGCTCTATTGCGTCGGTCACGTTTAACTGATGAAATTGGATGGTTCAACGCTAGCCAGCTCAGCGCTGTCCTGCCACACACGGCGGCCCAGGGGGCCTTTACATTTGCCAACGACGTCTGCAAGATGATTGCCGATACCACTTCACAGCTCGCTTTCACAGTATATACATATCCCTCGGGCTGGTTTCAAAAGAAGGGCGAAAGCGAGCAACCGCGGTCTACGGACATCATCCCAGGCCCCACCGCTGAGCCGTTCAACAGGCCCTCCTCGTGTGCACAGTCCGACTCCCAGGCGGCCACCCTCACTGACATCGAGCGTGACGCGGAGGAATCGGAGGCGCCATTCAAATTCGTGAAATCTATGGAAACGCTTTTCCTTAAGCCGTTATCGTGGTGGAAGCGCGTGATCGACATTGTGGGCTCATTCGTCGGATTAGTCTTTGCTTTACCCATCATGATACCCACTGCAATTGCAGTTATGCTTACCTCGAAAGGTCCGATGTTCTTTGTGCAGGAGCGAACGGGCCAGGGCTACTGCCGCTTCAAGATGTACAAGTTTCGGACGATGGTAAATGGCGCCGAGAAGGAGCGCGCAAAGGTGAGCTACTTGAACCGCATGACGGGCCCTCTCATCAAGATCGACAGAGACCCGCGTCTCACGAAGGTCGGCAGTTTCTTGCGCAAGACGAGCATAGACGAATTGCCGCAGCTCTATAACGTTCTTAAAGGCGACATGACCATAATAGGACCACGAGCGCTCTCGCCGCTACCCAACGAGTATGAATCGTGGCAACTGCGCCGATTCGCGGTGAAGCCCGGTATCGCGTGCACCTGGCAGGCGGAGCGGCGGAAGGAAAGGGACTTCAAGAAATGGATGCGGTGCGACCTGAGGTACGTAAATAGCGCTTCGTTCTGGTTGGATATACGGCTGTTTTTCAAAACAGTTCTGAAGGTAATGGGCAGGAACGGCGCGTGCTAGGGTCACCTTCGTTAAATAATTGTCTGATAACTTATTAATATGTCATTTTGCGATGCCAGACGCGACTCCGTGGCGGTGAGGCCGTCTTGGTTTTCGAAGTTGATCAATGGGTTCTTGCCCTCTGGCGAGCTGCACAAAGACATCATTGCGCTTGCTGATCAGGGGATCGCGAGCATGACCAACTTCCTAACAGGGGTCATTATCGGCCGGGCATGCACGAAAGAGCAGCTTGGCCTCTATACGCTTGGTTTCAGCATCCTATTCCTCATGCAGCATACGCAGAATTCCCTTGTCTCGCTCCCCTACACTATTCATGCCCCTCGTTACCGCAAGGACGACTCGCTGAGTCATTATAGCGGCACGACGTTGGTTCTCCAGCTCATTTGGTCGGCCTTGGCAGTCGCTTTCCTCATCTCGATCGGTACCGTTCTTTCGCTCACCACAACACGCGCGGGTGGGCTCACCCCTGTCATCTGGGCCCTTGCTGCCACAAGCTCGGTAATCCTTTTCAGACAATACGTGCGACGATTCTGCTTCGCGCATCTGCGCATGGGCACTGCACTTCTGATGGACTTCATCATTGCGGTCATCCAGGTTAGCGGACTCCTATGCCTAGCGCACCTGCGGATACTTTCTGCCTCCGCAGCGTACCTGGTGACAGGCGGCGCATGTGCATTGACGTGCGTTGTCTGGTTCACCTCATCACGCAAGATGTTTAGATACGACCTCACCCAGGTCACTCAGGTCTTTCAACTCCACTGGTCCTTTGGCAAGTACCTCCTGACATCCGGGCTCGTGATGGCGGCCGCTAACCTGGCTTACCCGTGGCTCTTGTCACACTTCCGGGGGATGGGGGCCACTGGGGTTTTCAGCGCGTGCACGGGAGTCGCCCTCTTGATAAACCCTCTGGTCATTGGTACGGAGAACCTCCTCGGGCCTAAAACTGCGCACGCCTACGCTCAAGGAGGCATTGAAAGATTGCGTAGAACAGTGATTACGTACACTGTGCTGCTGGCGGCTATGATGGGCCTTTTCTCTCTGTTACTCATCTGCTGTGGTGGCTGGATCGTGTCGGCTATTTATGGCCACCAATACGCGGGAAACGGAGTGATAGTCGCTGTGTTTGCGGTTGTGCAATTAGCTACAGCACTAGCTCTGCCTGTTGGCTTCGGTCTGATGGCCATTGAGAAATCTTATGCGATTATGACGAGCTCCCTGATAGCGCTGTGCATCACTTTTGTCTTTGGCGTGTGGATGGTGAAGTCGTTTGGCGTACTCGGAGCGGCCTTGGGCATGTCGCTGGCGGTGTCGTCGTCATGGATATATCGTTGCATAGTCTTCGTCAAGTTAACCAATGCTGCGCGATATCAGGAAGTGAAACCATGAGCACGGCTGGAAAAGCTATCGAAGCGGTTCGAGTGGGCCCTGAGGGCGTCTTTTGCGTAGACTTTTTCAAGGCGCTCCGCGAGTCGAATATCCTGTACTGCGTACTGCGCAACTATGATCAATTGCCATACAGGATTCCCGGGCACGACATCGACATACTGGTGCCGCGGGAGCAATTGCCCGTGTGCGAGCGCGCAGTAGAGAAGTGCGCGAAAGAGCACAACGCGAGGGTCATCTGTCTGGACCTAACACAAGATGATGTGACGATGTGCGTCGTGGGCAGGACCGATGGAGAGTTCTGGGCAGTCACCGTGGACTTCCAAGCCTCACTTGCATGGAAGGGCATAGAGTTCTTCAACAGCGCGGATGTCCTCAACCACGCAGAGGTGCGCGACGGGATTCGAAAGGCCTCACGAGAGGATTGTCTTACGATTGCGGTGCTTAACGACGCAGTTCGAACGGGACGCATCAAGGATCGATATCGAGAAGGAACGTTGCAAGAAATAGAGGAAGAGGGTTTCGACGTAACAAAGCGACTGCTCCGTTTTCTGGACACCCACAATGGGCGCACGCTGGTGAACCTCTTACGCGGGGAACGAGCGTCCCTGTCTCGAGTGAGTCTTTGGAGGTTGCGGTCTCATTTGCTCACGCGAGCACTTAGAAGAGCACCTCTCCATACCATTCTCAGTATGGGCTCAACAGTTGTGGACTTTTGTCATCGGTGCCTTCGCCCGCCAGGGTTGACCGTTGCGGTGGTGGGCGTTGACGGGAGCGGCAAGAGCACCGCGATTGGGGAGGTTTCCAGGCAGGTTAGTCACCTCCTCCACCGCAGGGTCGTGGTCAAGCAGCTTCGGCCAGGACTGTTGCCAAGGCCGGGGGCGTTTATAGGCATCAAGAGTACAGTGGGCCCGGTCGCCAATCCGCACGGTAAATGTGCGCGCGGAATCACGGGCTCTCTCTTTTTGCTCACATACCACACTCTTGACTACATCATCGGATACTGGCTCATAGTTCGCCCAGTTATTGTAAGCACGGGAAGCGTGGTTATCTTTGATAGGTATTTCTATGACTATCTTGTTGACCCGCTGCGGCACCGGGTGAGACTACCTGAGAGCATCGCCAAATTCTTCAGGATTCTTGTTCCGAATCCTGATTTGGTGTTCGTGTTCTGTTGTCCTTCCCACGTTGTTCGTGGTCGGAAAATTGAACTTCCTCCCGAAGAAATCGATAATCAGCAATTGAAATTGAGACGCCTGGCTAATGAAGACCCCCACGCTGTCTTGGTAGACGCGAGCATGGACAAGGAGAAAGTATCCGCCCTGATGGTGGACGTCATTCTGGGGAAACTAGCGGAGAGGAAGGGATAGGCCGGCCATGCCACATCGCTCGAAGAGTCGCTTATCCTCAGAACAAGAGGGCAAGAAGACCCAGAGGCCTGCTTCGTGGCTGGAACTCTGGGTATTTGGAATCCTACTTTCGGTCTGTTTCGGAGTAGGAGAGTCTGTTCTCCTGTTGCTGGGGCGATACTTCAACGTGCTCCTTAAAAGTCCCCTCAATGCCGTCAGAGTGTTTCCGGCAGCTATGCTCTGGTACGGCCTCACGGGCACAATATTTGCTTCTTTTATTACTGTGCTGCTTGGAGCCATCAGACTTATCAATAAAGACCGGATCACTTATAAGTTCCGTTACTACGCGATGTTGAGTGGGCTCCTATTGTTTCCGGCGGCTGCAACAGCTGCAGTTTGGGTCAAGACCGCGGTCCTTGATTGGATGCCTTTGTTTCACCCGTACTCTCTTGCCGCCACTGCTTTGATAATAGTCTTAGCGTGTGTTATGTGGTTCTGCATCACTCAATTTGCTGGTCTCGTGGGGGACTGGCTGTCCGCAGGATTCGCGAAGCGTACTGGATATACCAGGCCTGGACCCGGCTATGCCATGGGACTGCTGCTGTTCGCCATCCTTGGGTCACTAATGGGTGTTGCTTTTCCAGTCGAGGGGGTCACCATCAGGACCTCAGGCAGTCCTCACATCCGCAACACGGTGGCCACTTGTGAGCCAAGGAAGAAACCAAACGTTGTACTGATCACGATGGATGCGCTAGGGGCCAATCACCTATCGTGCTATGGTTATGGGACGAAGACGTCTCCTTTCATCGACGAGTTGGCTTCGAAGGGCGTGCTGTTTGAGAGGTGCTTCGCGCAGTCGTCATGGACGTACCCTTCGATGACGTCCTTGTTCACCTCCACGTATCCGCGCCAGCACGGCATTTTACGTATGAGGTCGACGCCTCCGGAAAAATTGCCGACACTTGCGCAAGTGTTGGGCTCGGCAGGATACGAAACGGCGAGTTTCGGAGAGGCCCTGTTACGCACCAGTCACTTTGGGTTTCATCACGTAATGGTTTCTGAACGCTTCCCTGCTACAGATGCCGATGTATTCCCGCTGCTATCCTGTGCCGTTTTTCAGATTGGTCGGATGTGGTGCCCGTTTCTTCGCGAAAAGGCGGCATTCTACTTCAGAGATGATCTGAAGCACTGGTATGTCGAGGCGGAAACGATGAACGAAACTGTTGGGGAGTGGCTGCAGAGCGCCAGGGAGCCGTTCTTTCTCCATGTCAATTACAATGACCCACACCAACCATACACCCAACACCCCGTTCCTCCTATCGTGTGGAACATAATGAGTAAGTTAAACAAGGAACACCTGATAGGGCTCTATGACGGCGAGATTGCTTATCTGTCCAGGCACCTGGAAAGCTTCATCAAGAACCTGGCTGTGACTTCCCCTCTCAGCGATACTTTGATAATCGTCACAGCTGATCACGGTGAGCAATTCCTCGAACATGGCGGATACAGCCATGGCCGCACTCTGTATGACGAGTTGATTCACATACCGCTTCTTGTCGTGTGGCAAGGAAAGATAACACCGGGCAAACGAGCCGAACAAATTGTGAGGCACATTGACATCACCCCTACTATCCTGGACCTATTGGGGATTGAAATCCCGTCCGCAATGATGGGTAAGCCTTTATCGTCGATGCTATTTAGCGACGACAGTCCAGACCGACCAGCGCTGAGTCAAGTGGATACCTCCGATGAGAAACGGGACGCACTCCGAGTCGGCAGATATAAATTGATTGTGACCACGAAAGCAGGGCAGGGCAGTAAGAAGAGGGAGCTCTACGATTGTCAGTCTGATCCCCAAGAGCTAAGGGACATAAGTTCTCAGGAACCTTATATCGTGCAACGTTTAGAGGATCAATTGAACGCGATTTCTGAGGGGGTTGGAGACAGAGATGGGAAGTAGAAATATTCAGTCAGGTTCTGTAAGTGCTATTGCCCTGCCTGTGGGGTATCCTCTGGAGGAGGGCTCTGTTTTTGAGGAGCGGCAGGCCGCGTGGAAAGTCTTCCTTCCAATGGTACCTGAAATGCCGATCCTAGCCGTGGGGTTGTCTCGACATGTGCTGGTGGGCCTGGCTCGTTCATGGACGATCGTGCACGCATATGACATTGCCCATCCCGATGTCGACTGGGCTATTCAGCAAGCTGAAAGACTTGACCTGAGGAGCAAGATTGTTGAGATTGAATCGCGAGAGCGCCTTGCTTCTTCCTACGGTTCAATTGCGATTAATGCTGACTCTCCGACGCCGTTGCCTCTTCCCTTACCAATTATCCCAGGAGGCGGGGTATTGTGGATAGGCGGGCGTTCTCACATGCCCTCATGTCGCGAACTCGCAAGTGCTGGATATATGGGGGTTCGCAAGTACGCTATCCTGCCCCCGGGCGGTTTCCGAATATTGCTTCCGCTAAATGACGGGAGATTGGCCCGCGCTGGTCTGGGCCTTTTTGTGCCAGGAAATATTAGCAACCGGGTAGCTGTCCGTGTTGGCCGTTTCCTTTCAACTTTGGGATTCCAGGAGTTGTTGGGGCTTCGACAGGCCGTGGTGGCCAGGAAACAGGGAACCTTGACTGGAAGCTGGTGCATGCTGGACTGGATAAGACAGCACGCGGGGATAGAAACAGCGGATGCAGCGGTCTATGCGGGCACTAATCAAGCCGCGCGGATGCGCAAATTGACGCTGCAGTTGCTCGCTGAAAATGGCGAGGTAACGGGGATCGCCAAGGTGGCGGATACGGGGGATGCCCACAGGGCAATCGAACGAGAGACTCTCGCCCTGAGACGAATCGCAAACGTTCCCGAATTGAATGCGGTTGTGCCGAAGGTTATCGCTGAGGATGGTCTGCGTGGGCACAGAATCCAGATTCAGACTCCAATCGGGTCGGGCGGAAAGAGGTTTTGCAGGCGTCTGACGGAGGACCATCTGGCGTTCCTGGGCATGCTAAGCCAAGTGGATCAGGTCAAAATGCCGTTGGAGAAATGGCCCCGTTGGCCACTGATATGGAGCTGGGCTCATGATGGAACAACCTATCACGGCAACACTAACCCTATCTTGCCGTTGGTCGAGAAGTGCGCCGCTACACTTAAGGGCGTGGAAATCCCATTTCATCGTGTCCACGGTGATTTTGCCCGGTGGAATATCATAATCGGCAAGAAGGGATTGTTTGTTGTTGACTGGGAGCAGAGCGAAAGGGCTGGGCTACCGTGTTATGACCTGGTCTACTTCCTGGCCCGCAAGCCAAACGTGGATAGGACCAAGGACCAATGGGCTGAACACGTTTTGTCAGACTCTCTGGTCGCGCTGAGAAACAATGGGAACCTCTTGGAAACTTTTGTCAGGCGCTATTCGTCCTCTGCGGTGCGGAGTCTTGATCACGACTCGATAGTGGCTCTTGCGCGCTTGAGCGCATGCATAATCAGTGGCGACATGCATACTAATTTCTTCACGGAAGGTTGCAGGCAGTAGGAATAATGGTTTCACAATCAATGACACTCGTTCGCGGCGAGAGCGCGTTCCAACGGACTGCGTATCGTATAGTGATTCTCAGCATCTGGTTACTGGCTTTCGGCGGCTTTAGACCTGCCGGACGTGAGTTTTCTGTTGCTGTAGAGACGGTAGACTGGATAGCACTTGCCAAGGTTGTAAGTCGGGTTCTTGTATTTGCTCTATTGGGATATACTTGTTGGAGAGCATTCCGTACCCCCACATTCAAGATAATAAAGCACCGGCTTACGCCCTACTCTTTGTTCGTGTTGTGGGCGCTGCTCTCCGCGTCCTGGTCACCTTTGAAAGCCTTCAGCTTTGGAAAAGCGTTCGGACTCTTGGTATGCGCCTTGCTCAGTGCGACTACGGCGTGGGTATGTGTTGATCAAAGGATGCGGTCGAAAATCTTGTTTCATGTGGTAATCATGTTGTTGGTGGTGAACATAGCGAACTTTCTATCATTTATCTTCCTGTCAGTCGAGCACATTAATCTCCGAGGCGGTTTTTTCATGACGAAGAACGAAGTTGCGCAAAACGCGGGGATCGAGATAATCATCTTGTTGGTGGCCTACATCAAACTTAAGTGGAGGTGGGCGAAAAACCTTTTGGTTCCGGGAATTGGCATCAGTGCCGGCCTTCTGTATCTGGCTAACTCCAGAACTGCTACATTTGTAACTCTGGCTGTGATTGTTCTGTCGCTGACCCTGTTGCTGAAACTTCGGCAACTGCTCATGCTTTCTTTCTTCCCTATTGCTCTGGCGACAATTCTGCTCTGCGTAAATCTGGTGACCGGTTTCCTCAACCCCCTGTATCGCGGTGCCCAGGCCTACTTCATGCGAGGGCAAACAGAACAGGAGTTCCTGTACTTCACTGGCAGGCCCGACAAATGGAAACTTGCATTCGAAGGCTTCTTGGACTCGCCGATCATCGGGCAGGGATATGACGTAACATCGCGGACAGGCCTTCAATACCTGTATGGCAGGTGGCAGGTGATGAACGCGCATAATCTTTATTTCTTCATACTGTCCGGCACGGGCTTGGTCGGGATGGCCTTGTTCACGTGGGGAATCTGGCGCTTGGTCGCGCCGCTCTTCTCGTACCCAAAAGGCGAAGCAAGAGACTTGGCCGTCTTGGTTCTTCTGAGCCTCCTGTGGCTTTTCGGTATCGGACTTCTTGAACTAGCATTCCTCTCGTCGGTAAACCCCCCCGGCGTGTTGGCATCTGTATTGTTTGGAATAGCGTTGGGAATAGAAGCCTCCCGCCGGCTGATCGGGCACCAATCCCACTTAGTAGAGGCTAAGAGGCAATGAACATCCTGTATACAGCAGTGTGCTATCCTCCGCGCATTGGGGGCGGCGAGTTACACTTGCATCGTATCGCGAAGGAACTGGCCGTGAACGGTCATCGTGTGCACGTAATCAACCAGTGGTCGAGGTGGCGGCGCGATTGGCTGTGGGGTACGACAGTCTTCCCCGACCCTGCAAAGGAATATCGACACGAAGATATCCCGGTTTCTCAATTGGGGTTTCCGCTCGCCACGCGGTTGAAGATGGCACCTTGGGTCCTTTGTTACTACGGGGCTTGGCATCTGCTCATGGGTCAGTCTGTGCGGCACGTCGCCCGGCTGATGGAAACGTTCTACGCGGCATCGGCGAATTCGCCCGAGATTGTCCACGCGGTCCGGATGGGGCGAGAGTTCTTGGTGCAGGCGGCCCTTTCTTTCAGCCGCACGAAAGGAATCCCTTTTGTTCTTACACCGGTTCATCATCCGCGGTGGGGGGGGCAGCTTTACAGGGAATACGACAGGATATACTGCGAAGCAGATGCGATCATTGCGCTCACCGAGTATGAAAAGCAGATGTTGATTGAGCAAAAAGGGGTGAGGCCTGAACGGATACACGTGACGGGAATAGGTCCCCTGCTAACAGAGAAGTTTTCCGTTCATGATTTCCGAAAGAACTACAGCATCCCTGGGCCCTACGTTTTGTTCATTGGAAGACACGTTGAGCACAAGGGTTATCGGGCGATCTTGGCAGCTTCACCGAGGGTGTGGGAAAGGTTTCCTGAATTATGTTTTGTTTTCGTTGGTCCGCAGACCCGGCGGAGCGGGGCCGTGTTCGGGTCTCTGAAGGACAAACGTGTTCATCAGCTTGGAGAGGTTGATCTTGCCACGAAGACCGCGGCCGTCGCCGGGTGCGAGCACTTTTGTATGCCATCCACACAGGAGAGTTTTGGAGGCGTATACTCCGAGGCTTGGGCATTAGGAAAGCCGGTTATAGGCGGGCGAATTCCTGCGATAGCCTGCGTGATTGACGATGGGAAGGACGGGTTCCTCTCTTCGCAGGATCCCGGCGAGCTGGCTGAGAAAATCTGCTATCTCATCGAGCACTCTGAGCTGGCAACCGCGATGGGAGAGGCCGGACGAAGGAAGGTCCAGCAACAGTTCACGTGGTCGCAACTTGCGCAAAAGACCTTGAACGTTTACACGAGTCTGCTGTGATGACGAGAGCGGAGGGCAGAGTCGCACCGCCTCGAAGACCTAGATAAATGATCTTTCACCTTATTATTACGCTAGATTATGAGCTTCCGGCGATGATCGACGGTGATGTCCGCCGGCATATGATCGAGCCGACTGCAAACGTACTCGATGCGTGTCAACAGCACGACGCCAAGCTAACCGTCCTGGCGGAGGTCGGCGAACTGTGGGCCTTTGAGAAGGTAGTGAACGCTGGCTTCAGAGAACATCTGCGATATGACCCTGCTGGAGAGATTCGGCGTCAGTTAGTCGATGTGATACAGAGAGGCCACGATGTGCAGCTTCACCTTCACCCACAATGGGTAAACGCTCGGTGGCAGTCGGGTCAGTGGCATCTGGACTACGCTCACCATAGCTTGACTGATTTCGCAGATGGCGAGATGGTGGATATACTCAGGCGCGGGAAGGCCGATCTTGAGGCTATGTTGCGTCCGCACGACAGAGGCTACGAATGCGTCGGTTTTCGTGCAGGGAACTGGAACACCAGGCCTGCGAACCGTTATATTGCTGCCCTTCGGGCGGCCGGGCTGAAGTCTGACACATCGGTCTTCAAGTGGGGTTACGCTAACAGCGCGGCCGTTGGATACGATTATCGCAGCGCCTACAGCAATGTTTGCGCCTGGTACGCCCAAGACCGCGATCTCAACAGCAGGTCTTCGGAAGGAATTGTTCTTGAAGTGCCCATCGCTACCGAGTTGGTGAGATCGATCAAAATGCTTACCCCCAAGAGACTCTCGTTGGCGCGGAAGTACCTTCGTGAAGACGGTACAATCGAGGCCGCAGTCAAGAGCGCAAAGGGGAGTCAAGCGCGATCCGGTGGCGCCGCTAGCAGGCTTTGCAAACTGCTGGGTCGGTGTCCCATGAAGCTCGACTTCTGCAAGCTGACCGCTCCTGAAATGCTGGGCATGGTGCGGAGTTTCATCAGGCAATGTCGCAGCAGGGCAGATACGTTGCCTATTCCTCTGGTGATGATTGGTCATTCCAAGGCGGTCGGCGCCGCGCCAACTCTCGGCAGATTTCTTGGAATGTTGAAGAAGGAGTGTGGTGGCATGGTTCGCTTCTCGACGTACCGCGGATTCATCAGCGAATACGAGACTGCCGCTGGCGCGGCTAAGAGTCGACGTGAATCAATGGTAGGACCGGAACAAAACAGTGCCTGACCGCATCCACATTGGGAATTGTCCGGTTGACCGCCTCGACTTCTCAAGCACGGTAGAGGCGTTGCTTGAAGCCACTAGGAAGTCGGGACGATTGTGCGTTGTCCCGGTCAATGCGTCAACGGTTGTTATGGCATCGCGCGACTTCCTGTTCCGTGAGACCCTCGAAGGCATGGATGTAATTCTACCCGATGGGTACTGGCTGCAGTGGGCCGCTCGCCTACTTGGGCGACCGGCAACGAACCACGTGGCGACGGTGCCGCTCACGTATGCGCTCTTGCAGAGGCTTGCCCCGAGCCGGGGGACCGTCTTTCTTCTTGGTGCGGAGGCTCCCGTCGTGGAGAAGGCCAGCCAGGAACTGGGCCGCCGGTTTCCGGGGCTGCGGGTTGTCGGAACTAGAAACGGCTATTTCTCGGAGGGTGAGGAAGAGGCGATTGTTGAACAGATCAAGGCGGCTCACCCGCAGGTGCTGCTCCTCGGCATTTCAAGTCCCAAGAGGGAGCTGTTTGTGACCCGGCACCGGCAGCGGCTCGAAGTTCCTGTTGTCATGGGGGTTGGCGGGCTGCTCGACATTCTGGGGGGCAGGACCAAGGAAGGGCCGCAGTGGCTACGAAACTACGGCCTCATGTGGTTCTACCGTTTTGCGAAAGAACCGAGAAGGCTGTGGAAGCGCTACACGGTAACGAACGGGCGGTTCGCGTGGATTGTCCTGAGGGACGCATTCGAGGGCGTGTTTGGCCGCAGCGGGAAACCGCGGCGGCTGCCTTAGCGAGGGTGAAGGGCACGGAGGAGGGCCGCTGAGAGTAGCTTTTTTAGCATAAGACCGTATTAAAGGAGACAAAATGGGAGCACGTATTCTAATCACAGGGGGACTGGGGACAGTTGGTGCAGGCCTGAGGAAGGAGTGCCTCGCGCGGGGTCATTACGTAGCAGTATGCGATCTTTACCACAGCGTCGACGAGGTTGGATTCGGGTTGCGTGCAGACGTGCCTTGTCCCACATATGCGCGGTGCGATGTTGCGGAGTTCCGGCAAATCGAGCGCGTCTTCGAGACGCTCGGACCCTTTGATTACGTGTACCACTGCGCAGCGGAGTTTGGAAGGTGGAACGGCGAAGATTTCTATGAGAATCTCTGGCGTACAAATGCGGTTGGAACAAAGAACATCATCCGGCTGCAGGAGCGCCTCAAGTTTCGCCTCATTTACTTTTCTTCGTCAGAGGTCTATGGAGACTGGCCGGATCTGATGGTTGAGACGGTCATGGATGATTACGAAATCAAGCAGCTCAACGACTACGCCATGACCAAATGGGTGGGAGAGATGCAAGTCCGAAATTCCGCGCATCAGTATGGCACCGATACCGTCACCGTGCGGCTTTTCAATACATACGGCCCCGGCGAGTACTACAGCCCTTACCGGTCGGTCAATTGCCGTTTCCTGTACTGCGCTCTGCATTCGATACCATGGACTGTGTATCGCGGGCACTCCCGGACGTCTACCTACCTGTTGGACACGGTCAAGACGCTTGCTAACATAATCACGAATTTTAGGGCCGGTGAGGTCTACAACATCGGCGGTGTGCAGTTCCATTCAATTGAGGAACTCTCGGATACTGTGCTGAGGGCTACAGGCGCCGATCCCGGTTTGGTGCAATATCGAGATCCAGAGATCCTTACAAGCCGTGCCAAAAAAGTTGATGTTTCCAAGGCGGTGCGCGATCTGGGTCACAAGGATACCCATGACTTGGAAACGGGGCTCAGGCTTACAGCTGATTGGATGCGCGACGTGTATCGTCATTCGATCAAGGTCAAGTGACGTCAGTTGATACAGTCCCTGGAGACCAGGTTTTCCTTCTGAGTGTGAGAGGATGGCGAATGATGAACGTCAAGCATTATTCCCAATTGACGACAATTAAAATTCCCGGATGCGTGGGCAGACTTTTTAAAGTACCGCCGCAAATCCCCGGACGTAAGTCCGGGGTTGGTTCAATAAGTGGATGCCGTTGGATTTAGAATACCAAGACAACTGGTCTCTTTGGCTCGACATGAAGATCCTGGCCAAGACAATTCCCGTAGTACTTTTCGGCATAGGCGCATATTGAGGACTGAATGAAAGGCCTGCGAAGGGTCGTTGCAGCCGCGATCCTGCTGTGCGCTTGGGCCGCGCCGAGCTTCCCTTGGGGCAAGACCTGGATGGGAACGGCCCTGGAATTGGCCGTGCGCCAGGCTGCCTGGAAGTTCGGCCCGTTCAGGATCCAACCGGCCATCAATCTGAGGGACGCCGGCTACGACTCGAACGTCTATTATGGTTATGCGGGAGAGCCGGTCGTGGATTATTCGGTGACCGCCGGTCCCGAGTTCACCGTCTATCTCCCCATGAAAAAGAAGGTCGTCCTTTCGGTCTACGGCTCGCCGCAATATGTCTATTACCGGAAGACCAAGCAGGAGCGCTCCTGGAATTACTACCTCGCCGGGAGGGCGAATATCGCCCTGAACAGGTTCTTCATCACGGTCGGCGGGGGAGGCTCGGACGCCCGTCAGCGATGGAGCACGGAAGTCGATATCCGACCACGGCGGAAGGCCTGGAACGCGGAGGCATCCATCCTTTGGCAAGCGACAAAGAAGACGTCGTTCTTTGCCAGGTTCTCCCGGCAGAACTATGATTTTGAGAACATGGCTTATGAGCTAGCCAATCTCCGGGACCGCTTGAACCGGACCGAGGATCTGTCGAGCTTCACGGGGTTCTACCAGCTCTCCTATCGGGTGCGTGGCTTCATCAGCCTGGAATATTCCAGATTCAACTTTCTTAGGTCCGCTTCGTTCAAGGATTCGCGGAGCCTGGGGCTCTTCGGGGGCTTCGAGTTCTCGCCGTTCGGCGTCGTCCGCGGCCGCATCAACCTGGGATACAAGGTATTCGACTCCCTCACGGCGGGCAAGCGCCTCTTCAGCGGGCTCGTGGGGGACACGGGGGTCTCCGTCCGGCTCCTGAGGTTCCTGAACGTCCGGGGATCCTACAAGCGGGACGTCGAATTTTCCGTCTGGTACAACAACGCGTTTTACACGGAGAACATCTATGGTGGCGGCCTTTCCCTCTACCTCCACAGGAAGATACGGCTGGATTACGATTACCGGCTGGGCCGGAACCGGTATCCGGAGTCGGCCGCGGGCGCGCCGGAGAACATAAAAAGAAACGATGATTACCGAATCCACTCGCTGGGCCTATATTTCAGGGTGAAGAAGAACATTGGGCTGGGCGTCGTCGCCAGCCTTTGGAACAGGGACTCCAATCTCGCGTGGGAGGTGGACGAGCGGAAATTCGTCGGGCTCAACCTGACCTACGATTTCTAGGCTCGCCGGAGGAGATGCGAATGAAGAGAAACATGCTGTTGCTGATCATGGCCGTCCTGGCCCTGGGCGCCTTCGCCCAGGAGGAGCAGGACGTCTTCGTCAAGGAGTACAAGATAGGTCCCAAGGACCTGCTCGAGATCACGGTCTTCGAGCTTCCGGAGCTCAACCAGACCGTCCGGGTCTCGGAGGACGGCTCGATATCGCTCCCGCTCCTGGGCCAGGTCGCCATCGAGGGGATGGCTAAGGACGCGGTCGAGAAGAAGCTGGCCTCGCTCCTCGAGGAGAAGTACCTCAAGAAGGCCCGGGTCACGGTCTTCATCCGGGAGTACCAGAGCCAGCGGGCGGCCGTCATCGGAGCGGTGGGCAAGCCCGGGATGTACGAGCTCATCGGCCGGACAACCGTCCTTCAGCTCATCTCCAAGGCCGGCGGGCTGACCGACCGGGCCTCGAACGAGATGTTCGTCCTGCGGGAGGCGAAGAACGGCGTCCGGGCGCGGATCGCCATCGACCTCGACGACCTGATCAACAACGGCAACCAGAAGCTCGACATCCCCCTCCAGGCGAACGACACCGTCAACATCCCCATCGACCAGATGATCAACATCTTCGTCTTCGGCGAGGTCCGGAACCCCGGCGCCCTGAAGGTGAACCTCAAGGACATCATCAAGGGCAAGCGGCCGGACATCGAGCTCCGCGAGGGCGACGTCGTCTTCGTGCCGGAGTCGATATTCTGAGGCGAAGGATGGACAGCATGGACCCGATGGAAAACGAGACAAGGCAGGAGCAGGCGGAAGAAGGGTCGGCGATCGACCTTCGCGAGTACTGGCGGGTGGTTCTCAAGCGCCGGTGGACCGTCATCACGTTCGCGGTCACGGTGCTGGCGGTGGTCGGGCTCTATTCGTTCCTCGTCCGGCCGACCTACACGGCCAAGGGGACGCTCCTCATCGAGCGCGAGCCGAACATCCTGAGCTTCGAGGAGATCTTCCAGATCGAGACGTTCAACGACGATTATTTTCAGACGCAGTACAAGCTCCTCCAGAGCCGGTCGCTCGCCGAGGACACGATCGACAGGCTCAAGCTCCACGAGAACGCGGCCTTCGCCGGCAAGGTGAAGAAAGGGAAGAACGGCGGCGGCTGGACCGATCCGGTCTTCAAGGGCAGGCTGGTCGACGCCTTCCAGGACCGGCTCGGCGTCAAGCCCGTCCGCCTGACGCGGCTCGTCGAGGTCAGCTTCAAGGACCGCGACCCGAAGTTTGCCGCCGAGGTCCTGAACGCCCTCTTCGAAGCCTACATCGACATGAACGTCCAGAAGAAGTTCCAGGCGACCGAGCAGGCGACCGAGTTCCTGACGGGCCAGATCGCGGGCATCCGGAGCGAGATCGGGCGCGACGAGAAGAAGCTCCAGGAATACGGGGCCGAGAAGAACATCATCGCCCTGAGCGACACGGAGACGACCGTCGTCGAGAAGCTGGGCGAGCTGAACAAGGCCTTGACCGCGGTCCAGATCGACATGATCCAGAAGGAGACCTACTACAACGAGATCCGGATGGCCTCCCCGGATTACATCCCCGAGGCCATCAACAACCCCCTGATCCAGAGGCTGAGGGAGGACTACGTCCGGATGAGCCGCGAATACACGAAGAGGCAGGAGACCTTCCTGCCCGACTACCCGGAGATGAAGCGGCTGAAGACCGAGCTCGACGCGGCCAAGATCGCCCTCGAGACCGAGACCGGCGGGCTGATCAAGGGGGCCTACAGCGATTACCAGGCGGCCCTCAGGCAGTATCGGTCCCTGGAGGCGGTCTTCAACCGGCAGAAGCAGGACGCCATCCAGATGAACAGCAACGCCATCCTCTACAGCAGCCTCAAGAATGAGGTCGCGAACAAGAAGAGCCTTCTCGAGAACCTGATGCGGCGGCAGAGCGAGACGGGCGTTTCGGCCCGGCTGAAGGGCCTGCGGACGTCGAACGTCTGGATCGTGGACCGGGCCGAGGTCCCGATCGATCCGTCGAGCCCGAGGAAGAAGCTCAACATGGTCCTCGCCCTCATGCTGGGGCTCTTCGGGGGGCTGGGGCTGGCGTTCCTGTTCGAGCACCTCGATAGCTCCATCAAGAGCTTCGAGGACGTCGAGAAGTACGCGAAACTGCCGTCGCTGGGCATGGTGCCGTCCTTCAGCCCGAACAGGACGGGACATGGCCACCCCTACGGAAAGCATGGGGACAAGAAGAAGGGGAAAAAGGGGGAGGAGGCCGAACCTCATTCCTTCGAGCTCGTGACCCATTTCGCGCCCAAGTCCACTTACTCCGAGAACTACCGGTCCATCCGGACCACCCTGCTCCTATCCATGCCGGATTCGAAGCTGAAGACCATCGCCGTGACGAGCGCCCTGCCCCGAGAGGGCAAGACCGCCACGACCTCGAACCTCGGCGTGACCCTGGCCCAGGCGGGAAAGAAAGTCGTCATCGTGGATGCCGACCTGAGGAAGCCCTGCCAGAACCGCATCTTCAAGCTCAAGGGCATGAGCGGCCTCGTGAATTACCTGGCCGCCGGCATGGTTCTGCGGGACCTGGTCCAGCCGACGGCCGTTCCGAACCTCTACCTCATCGCCGCCGGCCCGGTGCCGCCCAACCCGGTCGAGCTCCTGGGGTCGGAAAAGATGGCCGTTATGCTTGACGAGCTGAAGAAGGTTTTCGACTTCGTCCTCATCGACACGCCCCCGGCCCTCGCCGTGAGCGACGCGGTCGTCATGGGCCCCCACCTCGACGGTGCCATCCTGGTCGTCCGGGGCGGGCAGACCTCGCGGGACGCCCTCCGGAGCGCCCGGGAGATGCTCGACAGGCACAAGATAAGGACGGTGGGCGTCATCATCAACGACGTCCGGGTCCGCGACTACGACTATTATTATATGGGCCGGTACTACAAGTACTACGGCCGGCCGGAAGCCTGAGGGGGTGCGCCGTGTACGACCTGCATACCCATTTGTTGCCCGACTGGGACGACGGCGTCCCTGACTGGGAGACGGCGTTCCGGCTGATCAACCGGGCCTGCGAGGACGGGATCGAGAAGATCTGCCTGACGCCGCACCTCTTCCGTCAGACCAAGCACGGGGACGACCCGGAGGAGATGAAGAGGCGGACGGCCGCGTTCATCGAGCGGGCACGGCGCCTGCCGGTCGCGCTCTACGGAGGGGCGGAGGTCCACATCCACCCCGGCATGGGACGGACCATCAAGGAGCAGGGGCTGACCGTCAACGGCTCGCGCTACGCGTTCATCGAGTTCCCGGCCGAGCAGGTCCCGGCCGGGGCGCGCGACCTCGTCTTCGGGATGACGCTCCTCGGGATCGTCCCGATCATAAGCCACCCGGAGCGGAACGCCGTCTTCGCCAACCGGCCCGGGGTGCTGTACGAGCTCGTCAGCATGGGGGCGCTGGGTCAGGTGACGGCCCAGAGCCTGACCGGGGACTTCGGCCGCAGGACCCGCGACGCCGCGGAGCGGCTGATGAGGCTCAACCTCGTCCACATCATCGCGAGCGACGCCCACGATGAGGCGCGGCCGCCCGAGCTCGCCCGGGCCGTGAAGAAGGCGGCCAAGATCGTGGGGGAGGAGAAGGCGCGGGCCATGGTGACGGACGTGCCGGCCGCCATTGTCGAGGACCGGGAGGTCCCGGACCTCGGTGAGCCGGTCGATCCGGGGCGGAAAAAATCCTTGCATTTTTAGTTTTCGGGGGATAAGATATCGAGTGGCGGTGGAGGGAACCCATGAGCAAGAAGATCTTCCTGGGCGCGATAGTCGTATTCGCGGCGGGTGTATTCGCGGCAGCGGCCGCGCCGGCCGAGGTCGGAGCTTTGTCCGGCAGTGTCGTGGGCGATGATATGACAACGCCTCTCGCCGGGGCCGTCGTCCGCGTCGTCAACGTGGCCGACGGGCGGGAATACCTGAGCCAGCCGAGCGGGCCGAACGGACTTTTCGAGCTCGCCGGGATCGCGGAAGGGCGGTACGCCGTGACCGTCATCTCGGGGGGGGCCTCGTTCACGCTCGAGGAGAGGCTCTACGTCAAGGGCCGCGAGACGGGGGACCTGCGCCTGGGTCTCGGCCGCGACAGGGACCGGAGCGGCGGGGCCGCGGAGCCCGTCATCGGTGAGCAGATGGGCAGCATCACCCTGACGTGCATCAACCCCCCGAAACCCCCCAAGCCGCCCAAGTCGAAACACAAAGGCAACGGCCGCGACGACGATTGAGCGCCTGGCCGCTTAATAGTTCTTAATTCCCATCCTTAATCTACGATGATCTCGACTGTCATATTTTGGGGTCTGTGCGCGGTCCTGGTGCTCATCCCCCTGCCGTTCGGCGGGGACGTGCCCTGGGCGGTGTTCGCGTTCGAGCTCGCGGTCTTCACGCTGGCGGGGCTCCATTTGGTGAGCCGGTACCTGGGGTCGAAGCGCGAGGAGGATGACGGGGGCGCTGAAGAGGATGACGCCGTCGACCCGAAAGCACGTTTCCCCTTCTTCCTCAAGGTCTTGCTCGGGGTCTTCCTCGCCGTTTCGGCCCTCCAGCTCATCCCGCTCCCGCCTGAAGTCTTGAAGGCCCTTTCGCCGCGGACCGCCGCGCTATACAGCGAAATGGGAGCTGCGGGCTGGCGGTCCCTTTCCCTCGCCCCGACCCTTTCGTTCTCGGAGCTTATCCATTTCCTGTTCTACGGAGTTTTTGCCTTCCTCGTGTATCGCCACGTCAGGACGCGGCGGCGCCTCGAGGCGTTCACGCTGACCCTCCTGGCCGTCGGCGTCTTCGAGTCGTTCTACGGGCTGGCGGAGCTGTTCGGCGGGAGCCAGAAAATATTCGGCTTCCAGCGCGACTACCACCTCGGCTCGGCCACCGGCACGTTCATCAACCGCGACCATTTCGCGGGTCTCCTCGAGATGCTCTTCGCCCTGGCCTTGGGCTACCTGCTGGCCAAGGCGGACTTCTTCGGGATGCGGCGGGAGCTCGGCCTCCGGGAAAAGATCCTCTGGTTCGCCCAGGAAAAGCTCCAGCGGGCGCTCCTCTGCGGCATCGTGGCCGTCGTCATCGGGCTGGGCATCGTCTTCTCCAGGTCCCGGTCGGGCATCTTCATCTTCTTTGCGACCATCGTCCTCGCGGCCGCGGCCGTTTCGGCAGGCGGGCAGGCGAAGAGACTGGCCCGGATCGTCCGGACGGTGGCCGTCATGGTCGTGTTCGCGGCCGTGGCGGCAGGCGTCAAGCCGGTCGTCGAACGCTTCACGAAGGAGAACATGGCCCGGGACGCCCGGTTCGTCTACTATGCCAACACCTTGAAATACCTCCGCGCCTTTCCCGCCGGGACGGGCCTGCGAACGTTCGCCCAGGCCTATCCCATGTTCGAGACCCGGTACGAGCCGGGCCTGCTCGACCACGCCCACAACGATTACCTCGAGGTCCTGGCCGAGGGAGGCGTCGTCGGGGGGGGGGCGCTCATCCTGTTCGCCGCGGCGGGCGTCGTCTGGATCTTCCTGCGGTGGTTGAGGCGGCGGGACCCGCTCGCCCGCGGCGTCGCGCTCGGGGCGCTCCTCGGGGTCGTGGCGCTCCTCCTCCACAGCTTCACCGACTTCAACCTGAGGATCCCCGCCAACGCCGTTTTCTTCGTGGCCCTCTTCGCCCTGGCGGCCCGGGCGCTGGAGGTGCGGGAATGAGCGCGGCGGCGAGAGAGGGGAAATGGAGGCGCGGGGCGGCGGCGGTCGCGGCCGGCGCAGGGCTCGTGGTCCTCATGGCCTTCGCTGCCCGGGATTACATCGGGGCGCGCTATTATGAGGATTATTATGCGACGAGGGAGAACGTCCGGAGCATCCAGAGCGGGCTGTCCGAGCTCGAGGGGCTCCTGCGGCAGGCCGTCCGGTTCGCGCCGCGGCGCGCCTATCTCGAGGCCCTGGGGAGCCTCTACCTCGACGCGGCCCTGGCCGAGAACCGGTACGGAAGCCCGGAGAAGCGCGACGCGCTCCTTGATGAGGCGCGGGACGTTTTGCTGAGAGAGATCCGGAAATACCCGGCCGCGGCCTACGGTTACTACAACCTGGGCCGGGTCTATATGCTTTACAACCACCCTCTCCTGACCTATGCGGCCAGGGGCAGGGACTATTTCCGGAAGGCGCTCGCGCTCCAGCCGGCGGACGAGTTCATGAACGTCAACGTCCTTACGCTCCTCCTGGGCCAGTGGGCCCTGCTCGACGGCGGGGAAAAGGAAGACGCGTGGCGGCGGCTGGGGGATACGCTCGAGCGCAACGAAGGGTTTCTTCGCAAAGTCCGGGGGATATGGAAGCAGAGCTACGGAAATCTCGACCGGCTCAGAGAAATCTACGCAGAGAATCCCGACCTGGCTCCGCGATTGAAAAAATACGCTGACTGAGGCGGGCGTGAATTTGCGGGGATGATCAGTTCGCCGCCCGCTGAGGCTGCGGGCCGCCCCGGGGACCCGGCGAGGGCTCACTTTTTCGGGGGCTTGGGCGCCTTCTGAAATTTTCCCTGGACCTCCCGGAAACGCTTGAGGAGCGTTTCAGAAGGGGCTGCGGTAGCCATGTGTTCTTCCAGATTCAGGCGGCGGATCTCGTCGAGGTCGGCCTTGCACTTTTCGACGTTCTTCAGGTCATAGTGCCCAACGGCCAGGTACATATAGCACTCGAGTAGGCGCGGCAGGTTGTCGAGGTACCCGAAAGAGGCGATCTCGAAGTCCTCGACGGCCTCTTGGATGTTGCCGATCTCGAAGGCATCCTTCCCATCTTCGTATAGCCTCCGGTAGAACGGGTCCCCGTCGTCGGCCTTGACCGGCGGTTTGACCTGGGCCGCTTCGGTCTGTTGCGGCGAACAGGCCGATAGGCTGGGCCCAAGCCAAAAGAAAAACGCGACAAAAACAAAGAGATACGCGACAAGATGACGATATCCCTGCCGTTTGCTCATCTCAACTCTCCCGTTTTGGAACTGGAATATATATTGTATATCAACGGGGCGAAAAGGCGCAACGAGCAGGAAAATTCGGTAGTGGGTCAGTTTGAACTTTTAGGGTCTTGATTTTTCGCTCCTCATAGTCCATATTGATAACATGCCTAAGCGCACAAGTAAAAAAGAAGAAGATATTAACACCCTGGCTGCCTCGATAGTTGAGAAGGCGACCGGAGAAGATGTAAAGGAAAAGAATCCTGCCGCCGTTACCCTTGGAAGACTTGGAGGCCTTAAGGGCGGTAGGGCTAGGGCCGAAAAACTTACACCAGAAAAAAGAAAAGAAATAGCAAAAAGAGCCGCTGCAGCTAGGTGGCAGAAGACATTGATCTAGTGTGCTCTTTTATAAATTTTTTTATTTCTAGAACAACAATCGGTTTGTCCTCGGCCCTACTAGCCGCAATACGAGTAGAAAAATCATAGAAATCCTGTATTCCAACGTATAGCCACTTATTGTTTAAATATAGAAATACCAATAACGTGGTTATCGCTATCCGTTTATTCCCGTTTTGAAAAGGGTGGTTTTTTACCATTAAATAAAAAAGCATGCTTGATTTTGAGATTAGTCCCCTATAAAGAGATCGTCCCGCAAACCATTGGAACGGAGCAGCAAGACAACTTTCTAATACATTGGGAAATCTGGTCGCATAATCAGGTATTGGTTCGTCATAAGTCATTAATTCTCTAGCTAAAGTAAAGGCTATCTGTTCTACATCACTAATGGTGATATTTTGCATTATTCATTGCCCAGCTTCCGCAATAATTCACCATATTCTCTAACGACTTTTTTAACTGCGCTGTTGATCCTTTTTTTCTTGGCTGAATCTATGGCTCCTCCACCAACCTCCGCTAGATAAGATTGGGGAATCCCGTAAGTTCTCCCTATTTTTATTGCTTTGATTTCTCCCTTCTTGACCTTTTTATAGACTGCTATTCTGCTCATCCCCAAAATGGCTGCAACCCTAGGAATTGATAAATATTGCTCGTCGGAAAATTTTCGTTCTTTCATGATTCATGTGATCCTTTTTAATTATTATTAAGGTTAACTTATGTTAACCTTAATATATTCATATTGTCAAGATAATTAGATAATTATAGAAACATAGAATCATTGAATAATACTTGACAATGCTTGAGCGCTCTAGTATATCATACGGCTTGTATCGGGACGATAAAACAGAAAATAAATGGCGATCCCGAAAACGAAAAGGTTTCAACAAGCTACGTGGAACGGCAAAACTTAACGATTCGGATACAGGTGCGTCGGTTTACGCGCCTAACTAATGCCTTTAGTAAAAAACTGGATAATCTCAAGGCGGCGGTCGCCCTTCATTTTGCCCATTATAACTTTGTTAGGATTCATCAATCTCTTCGTGTTACTCCAGCTATGGCTTCCGGTGTTACAGATCATCTTTGGTCTATTCGGGATTTATTGAATTCAAATTAGGACACTACGGAAAATTCAGGGACACGTACCAAAGGCCAATTTTCCCGCTCATGGTCGGATTGAAATCCCCGGCCGTTCCGGGTACAATGTCTTTCAAATCCTGAATTAAGGGAGAGCGAAAAATGGCAAAAAAGAACCTGGCGATAGGTTGTCTGGTCGTCCTGGTGTTGGCCGCGGTCCTCATCTTCTCGGCCGGGACCGGGACGTACAATAGCCTGGTCAAGCTCGACCAGGGCGTGAGAGCGCAATGGGCCCAGGTCGAGAACGTCTACCAGCGGCGGGCGGACCTCGTCCCGAACCTGGTCGAGACGGTCAAGGGCGCGGCCAACTTCGAAAAATCGACCTACACGGCCGTGACCGAGGCCCGGGCCAAGATCGGCCAGATGAAGATCGACGAGAGTGTTGTGAGCAACCCCGAGGCCCTGGCCAAGTTCCAGCAGGCCCAGGACGAGCTGGGCGGCGCCATCGCGCGGCTCCTGGTGGCCGTAGAAGCCTATCCCGACCTCAAGGCGACCCAGAACTTCCGCGATCTCCAAACCCAGATCGAGGGGACGGAGAACCGGATCACCGTGGAGCGCCAGCGGTTCAACGAGACGGCCCAGGCCTTCAACACCAAGCGCCAGAGTTTCCCGACGGTCCTCATCGCGGGAATCTTCGGCTCGCGGTTCGCCGAGAAGACCTACTTCAAGGCCCTGGCCGGGGCCGAGACGGCGCCTAAAGTCCAGTTCTAAATTTTGTTCAAGAATCGTTCGGTCAACGCGTTCCTGGGGGCCTTGCTGCTTGCCGGCCTTGCCGGGACGGCTTTCGCCCAGAACGCGGACATCCCGAGGTCGCCCGACCGCTGGGTCACGGACAAGGCCGGGTTCCTGTCCGCGGCGACGGTCGATGAGCTCGATTCCCGGCTCGAAACCTTCGAGCGGACGACGGGACGCCAGATCATCGTCTATATCGACAAGACGACGGGGGGGACCCCCCTCGAGGAGTGGGCGTCGAAGGCGTTCCAAGCCTGGAAGGTCGG
>Ga0315293_10000817_pt1 | contig 29476 bp, 30 predicted proteins | sample YL17G13_20_MG_FD_203071 | JGI IMG/M metagenome (GOLD analysis project Ga0315293, IMG submission 203071) | Sediment microbial communities from Yellowstone Lake, YNP, Wyoming, USA - YL17G13_20 | ecosystem: Environmental > Aquatic > Freshwater > Lake > Sediment | place: USA: Wyoming | collected... | reverse complement strand
TCACAAGGAACAAGTAGAAAGCCCTCCACAAAATGAGCACAAGGAACAAGTAGAAAGTTCTCCACAAAATGAGCAAAATGATCACAAGGAACAAGTAGAGAATAAAAAGACGGAATGGGATGGGATTGATAAGATATTTATAATTAATTTGGATCGTAGACGTGATCGTTGGAATAAATTAATGGAGGAGGAGCCTCATCTTAATAATGATAAACTGACAAGGGTTTCTGCAGTAGATGGACAGACATTAACATTAACGAAGCCTATTTATGATTTATTTAGTAAAAATTCGTTTGAATGGAAGAAGGGAGTGATTGGATGTAATTTGAGTCATTTACAAGTTTGGATGAAAATCTTAAAAGAAACGGGGAACTATTTTTTAATTTTAGAGGATGATGTAAGATTTGATAAGGAGAAAATGAAACTATGGAATGAGGCTTTTTCTTGTATTCCAGAAGACGCGGATCTTCTTTATTTAGGAGGAGTTTTACCGCCTAATAAAAAAGTATTATCACAAGCAAGTTTATCAGTAAATGAATATTGGTCCGAAATTATTCCTAATTATTTTTTTAGTAGTATTCCATTGCCTATTTTCCATTTTTGTGCATATAGTTATATTTTAACAAAATCAGGTGTACAAAAAATAATGAATCATATTATTAAATCGGATAATAAATATTTTACAATTAGTGATCAATTATTAGGCCATCATCAATTAAATTTAAAAAAGTATTTTATTCAACCATTTTTAGCAAATTGTTTTCAAGAAAATGATCCAAATTATATTTTATCAGATTTTAATAAATTACAAAGGGAGGCATCCTATGATAGCGATCTTTGGAGCAATACAGATCATTTTACAGAAGAGGAAGTAGATCGTTTTAGAACAAAATCAGATGCATCTAAAATAATTGTATATCATTGGTCTGAATCAAATGATGTATTTCACCTCTATGAACAAAAATGGTTAGAAGATATGTTTAATAAAGAATTACAATTAACTTCATTAACCAGAGAAGATGTACCAGATAGATGGTATTTAGTACAACGGCCATTTGTAAAACAATGGAATGAATACTTTATGGAACTTGATAAAAAGAATTGTTCATTTAAGGTATTACATTTAAGTGATGAATTTGGTGTAGATGATATATCTTTTTATTCATTACCAAATTGTAAGGGTGTTATTCGAAACTATTATTATTCTCATCTTCCAAATCTACCTCATATTATAACAATTCCTCTTGGATATCATCATTCATCAATTCCAAAACAAATTGAAAAGAAATGGAAAGAACGAGAATTAGTTTGGAGTTTTCACGGTACAAATTGGTTTGAAAGAGATAAGGAATTAGAATTATTTACAACTTGTGTACCACATCATTGCAAATTACAACCATCTTGGAATCATACAACACAATCAAAAGAAAATGAATATTTATCAACTCTTTCCAATAGTAAATTTTGTCCAATCTTAAAAGGTAATAATGTAGAAACATTTCGTTTATATGAAGCACTTGAATCAGGGGCCCTACCCGTTACAACAATTAATGATTCTACTTATATTAAGTGGGTTGAGGAGAATATGAAGTTGAGTTCTTTATATGATTGGACAAATGCAAAAGAGGTAATGAGTAAAATGGAGATATCAGAAGAAATATATAATGAGGTAATGAAACGTTGGAAAGAATGGAAAGAGAAAACGAAAAAGCAATGTAGCGTATTATAAAATCATAATGAGTTTTTATATAAAAAAAATAGATTATGATTTAATAAAAAAGATAGATTATAATATAATTTTAAAAGGGTAGATTTATAGTTTGCCTTCTTTTTTAAGTTTAGAGGCTTTAACTAGTGCATCGCGAAAACTAACGGATTTGTCTTCTTTTTTCATTTTATGGTAGAGAGCAGTTACGCTTTTAGTCCACTGAGAGGTTTTACGAGATTTACCTGATTTACGACGACCACCTTCAGAGCGTTTATTCTTTTTAGTGCAATCCAATCTTTTTTTAGCCATTTTGTTTCTATTTATATTACTCATTTTATTACCGGGTATAATAAGATTTTATAAACTTAAAGATTGTATTTTATTATTATGAGTAGTAATAATAAAAAAGGATAAATGACAGATTTTACAAATTTTGTAAATGAATTAAATTCGATGCTTCAGTCGTCAAATTCATCGTCCGTAAGTTCTTCTTTGGTATCAAAGGAAGTAGAGAAAGTAAAGAACGAAGTGATTGTAGAAAAGAAATCAGATGAAACACAAAGAAAATTAAAATTATTAGTTGTATCAACGCATGTAAATCAAGCAAATGGATATAGTAGAGTAGTATATCAATTACTTCAGGAATTATCACAATATTCTTGGTTAAAAATTAGTCATTTTGGTACTCAAAAGATTAATGGCGGAGATGTAGGCCGTAGTTATCCAAAAAATGTAAAACAAATTGATGGGACTTCATTAGAGAAAGAGAAACAGGCTGGTTTTGCATTTTCAGAACTTGCAAGTATTATTATTCCATCTGAAAAGCCAGATGTTGTATTAATTTATAATGATTTAGCGATTATTTGTTCATATATTGAGCAAATTCGCAAGGTACATGAGAATCGTACATTTAAGATTTGGTCATATTTAGATTTAACATATCAATGTGTTCCACAAATTATGGTAGATGTATTAAATCGCGAATCAGAGCGTGTATTTTGTTTTACAAAGGGGTGGAAGGATGTATTAAAATCACAAGGTATTACACGACCAGTAGATGTAATGAATCACGGAATTGATTCAAAATTATTACGTCCTATTCCTCGTGATATGGCTCGACAAACATTAGGTCTTCCAAAAGATGTATTTTTATTTACTTCTCTTAATAAAAATATTCCTCGTAAACATTTGGATCTTGTAATTATGTCATTTGTAAAATTAATGATTCGTTTTCCAATGAAGCCACTATTTATGTTACTCGTAGCAGATAAAGGAGATCAAGGTGGATTTCAATTATTTGATATTTTTGCTCGTGAAATTAAGTTAAGTGGTGGATCTGTTGAAATGTATGGTAATCGTTTATTAATTACATCACGTGATACATGTTATCGTGATGAAGATATTAATTTATTATATAATGCGGGTGATGTTGGTATAAGTTGTGCAGAGGGAGAAGGATTTGGATTATGCACTTTTGAACAAATGTATTTAGGTGTACCTCAAATTGTACCAAATATCTTAGGATATAACGAATATTGTACGGATGAAAATTCATTAATGGTACCACCAAAATTAAGATATTATTTACCAAAAGTATATAATTCCGTGACAGGTGAGATTCAAGTAGTAGATCCAGAAGATGTATCCAAAGCGATGGAAAAATATGTATTTGATGAGAATTTGCGAAAAATGCATGGAAAGGCAGGAAAAGAAAAGGTAAGTACGTATACTTGGAACAAGTGTACAGCTACGCTTGTAAAGCGTCTAAAAGTATTATATGACGATGAAGAAGATGATTAAGAGCCGACTACAAAAATAAATTCATATTCATTTGGAATGATATCCATTGTATCAATACGCGTTGAATGATAACCAATACTATCATATAATTTAATATGTTGTTTTATTAAAGAATTAAATCCATAATAAGAACATACTTTATCTAATAAATCTGGTCCAGATGCAGCCATTATATGTGTATATTCCATTAGTTTCTTATTCTCCATAGTAATATTACTTAATTTTACATAAAAGGATCTAATTGGGGATATAGTAATTACACTCATTTTAAATACGTGTAGTTACTATATAATATATATTTTAAATTTAAGTTATCCAATAAGTAAATTTGTGACAGGAGGATAAAACATTTTAAAGTATTTTTTAGAGGATAGTCCCATAATATAATTGGGGATAGTGATATGTGGAGAAGTTAATTGTGAAATAAAGGTCCATTTACGGAAACCAAATTTATGATACATTTGGATAGCGGAAGAATTATGAATATCAACCGATAACCAAGAAAGGGGGTAAGATTTAAAAATAGAATGAAGAGTATGATGTAATAATTTGGATCCAATTCCTTTCCCTTGAAAGAAAGGAGAAATTCCAAAAAAAGCGATTTCAAGGCCATCAGGCATTGCATCTAAATATCTCCAAATTACAGTAGTTTGTTTTTTACAAACTAATGTAAAGCCTATGATATGAGACGATGCATTTTCAAAAGCAACATAGGATAGCTCTGGGACAAAAGAAGAGAGAGCTTTTCGGAGATCGGAAATCTCCTCTTTATGAAATAATTTAGTACCAAGCTCACAAATAAAAGAAAAATCAGAAAAATTAATACTACGAAAGGAAAACATTTTAGGTATTCATCTATACTATATACAGAGATTATATTTTATAAACAATTCATATCCTAAATATACACATATAATAAATATAAAAAATTGAAAAACTAATATAAATGAATGTCATATATCCTATTTATATAATCCATTACTTATTATAATGGAGTTTTTAGTCAGAGACAATATTCTTCATATTATTTATAATAAAAAAGAGAATATTTCAAAAGAAATTATAGAAATAGCGAATGCATATGAGGGAGAAATGAAACAACGCATTGGTTTTAATTTTCCAATTTCATTTATTAAAAAACATTTTCCAAAATCTACATTATTATCCTATAAAGCAGATTATATTATTGTTTATCAAAAAAAAGATATTCAAACAAAAAAACACGAATTACAACACGCTCTTTATGCATTAAATGAATCCTTTCGTTCTCAAGTACAATCTATTTGGAATTCGTTCGCAGAATCTTATAAACAACAAATTATATCCTTATTACTTAAAATGAATTATCCCAATAATAATGAAATCTTATTAGATGAATTTCAAGCTTATTATTTTACCGAAAAACCCAATTTCTTTGGTAAATTATATTAATTTATCGTAATATATATATCATCTGTATTATAAATAGTAATAATATAATCATCTACTAAAATCATAATTACAAGTTCTTCTTCCATTTCTTATTTTTAATTATTTTCTTCTCTAGATCAAATTTTATATTTAGAAATTCATTTTTATCAAAATATAGCATCATCCGTCTTATCAATTTAATTAATAGATGTCTTAGAACCAATTTATATATGGATAAAAAGAGAAATAGATACGTTACATTGAATTAAGTAAGATATAATATAATGAGTTTATTGATTCCGGATCATAAAGAGAAATTGATAGAAAATAACTTCTAGTAAATTCGTAGGACACGAGATGTTTCATCTTGATCAAAAAAATCTATGGATAGGATGGATTCTCCTTTTTATTCTGATTCTTATTATTTTCTATCTCTATCAACAATCCTATATCGAACCCTTCTCAAATGCATCTCAAGAATATAAAAATGAACAAGAATACAAAGATCAAGTAAAAATTGTAAATGATAAATTTGAACCTACTGCTGATAGTAAAAGACCAGTAAGTGATTTACTTCCAACATTAAAGGATATGCCTGAATCTCAACAACTATTAATAAATTTTTATTCATTGGCGTGTCGTTATCCTGGATATATAGGTCCCATTCACGAAGGTTATTTTGATCCCGATATTGGTATTAAAATGTCTATTAATGCAGGATGTCGTACATTTGTATTAGATATTGATTACTTAGATGATTGTAAAGGAAATGAGAAATATGCATACTTTCCTCATTTAGTAGTAAGAGATTTAGAAGGAAGATTGCGAATTAAGCCATCATCTAATGAGCCATTATGTAATTCACCAACACATTTTAATCTTCAAAAGATTTGTGAAAAAATAAGTTATTATGCATTTGCAGATTCTTGTCAACAAAAAGATGATCCTGTTATTATTGTTCTATATTTCTTAAGACAACCACCAGGTTCCTATAAATCAAAAACAGTTCTAGATTATTATTCTAATGTTGCGAAAGCATTATCTCCTTTTAAAAATAGGTTGTTAACCAATGAATTAATTGGTGGAAAATATTATCGTCATCAACAAGAAGGAAAATTACTTATTAATAAAATAACAGATTATAATGGAAAGGTATTAATATTTAATAATGCAAATACAATGGGATTTACAGAGACACAGACGTATTCGCCAGAAGAGGATTTAGATTTTTTGACGAATTTACGTTTATATTATTCACAGACGCGAATGGGTGTAACAGAGAATGGTACAGGTTCAATGTTTGGTATTCTTCAGACAGCGGATGATTATATGATTATTCCAAATGATCGTAAAGATCAAGTATTACTAGATACAAAATTAAGATGGACCATTTGTTTATCATCGGATCCATCTAAACAAGTTTCCAAAGATGTTTATCAATCTGTTACATCTACCTTTGGAGTAAATTGTGTTCCAACTATTTTATTCGATGATAATAATAATTTTATGTTTACAGATAGTACATTTAAAAAATATGCATTTATGCCCAAACCATTACCACTACGTTATATTAAACCACCTGTTGTTACACCCGCAGAACCTAATCCATCAATGGATGCACGTCAAGGAAAATTATTATCTCCATCCATACCATAAAAAATACATCATTTTATTTATTTTATTCATAAAAAATTGAAATAATGTTATGAATAAAGGTGTGGTGTGTTGAATTGAATCATTACAATGAATTTGAAACAGGAAGCGATTGATACACTACTTTATAATAAATTTCAACCAGAAACATTTATTTTACAACGCTTTTCCAATCAGATTTATTTATTAAAAGATTGTAATAATGATGACTGGGTATTTACGATCCGAAAACGTTATGGAAAACTTCTTCTTATGGCTAAAAATGAGTTTATGAGACATTATCAAGAAATATATTCTTTTAAACTTAGCTAATTCTTTTTACAATATATTCTGACATACCTTCCAATGTAAAATAATGTCTCACTCTCCTCAATTCCTCCATCATATTTCTATATTCCTCCTCACTCACCCCTCTTAATTTCTCCTCCACATTATGTATCTCGCTTTGATGAATTGAAATAGAAAACTTACTATAATCAAGTAACTCTTTATAAGGTAACCATTCAAAATCATTCCAAAAATAAACAGGGATAATATCCATTAGCATTGCTTCAAAAAAGCGAAAGGAGCTACGACCATATCCACGTGGAGCCAAACAAAACATAGATCTCATTGTTACCTCTATAAATCTCCTCTTATCCTCCTCTACCACACCCTCAGACCATTTATCCCTCGTATAATAATAAAATTTATTTTTATTACTTATATAAGTAGAAAGTTTTTCGCGCAAAGGGTGTGTTGTAGTTGTTCCGATAAAAGAGGCGAGGAAGTCTTTTTGTTGAGTGGATATTCGTGTAGTTTGTAATAATAATTGATTGGTATCTTCATAAATAAGGGGTAATGGAATTGTCCCTGTACAGGCTCCAAATACAATTGTATGTGGAGGAAGTTGTAATAAGGGTCCATCATCGTGTTGCACGATTGTAAAGTATTTTGTATCTTTGGGCATCTTTTGAAAATAGGATTGTAATAAAATATTATAATTGTTTTTCATTGCTAAAAAACCAGAATGAATTTGTAAATTTGTCCAAAATACAGGAATGTAAACTAAATCGGTTTGAATTTCATCTTTTTTAGATATTAAATATTCATAAACATATTCTTCCATATATCTTCCATTTTTAAAAGGTGGATAGATATGAGACGTTTTTGGACGAAATTGTTTTCCTACTTCAAGTATTTGAAGTACCATTTTTATTTTTATTAGTAGGTGTATTAATAGATTCTTTAAATTAAGAGAGATAGAGTTCCGAAAATTTACGAGTAAAAAAGGCAATTTTTTCTAATAAACGATATTGTGTTCCTATAAATACAACCGATGCAGCCATATCCCCCTTATATTCATCTATTCCGTGTAAAATTAAACCATCTCCTTGTAATTTCTTTAAATATTCAGGAAAAAAGGTAATGGGACCAGGTATAGCTTCAATTAATTTTCTAGAATAAAATACACAAATAATAATTACAAATGATTGTAATAAAATCCAACCAAATAAAGATAACAAAGAAATGTTATTAGTAATAGGTGGAAAAATAGAATGTAAAAAGATACCAATGATAAGGAAGAGAATAATATATAAAAATCCGTACATAATAGATCCAGCAATATTGATTAAACGAACTTGATCAAAACGTAAAAAATCTTTCATCCCAGCTTTAAAATGAATGTTTGGTGTATCAGAATTCTCGCCAGGCACATACGACATTTATTTATTCATTAGAGTTTATTTTATAATTCAAAATACTATTTGTTATTATTAGATAGATCAAAATGGAAGATACATTTAGAAGTCATACAAGATCATTGGAACATTTTGATAAGAAGGAGTTGGAGAAACAAGTAAAATTAATAAAACAGGCTTCCGAAGTTGCTCAATCAAAAATCGATTATGCATCCGCTCACGATGATAATATTATTCGAGCAATTGAAATTATTGAAACTTTTTTAAGAAAAAAACATCGTATTTGTTATGGAGGTCAGGCAATAAATGCCCATTTACCAAATAAATATAAATTTTATGATCCAGAATATTCTATACCTGATTATGATTTTTTCACTCCAGATCAAGACAATGATATTCGTATGATTGTCAAAGATTTACGAAAAGCTGGATTTGAAGAAATCTCCGCTCGCGAGGGAATGCACGAAGGAACCGTTAAAATCTATGTAGATTATACACCCGTTGCAGATATTACACAAATTCATCCTACTCTTTATCATATTCTTTCTAAAAGAGAATACCGTACAGATGGAATATCATATATGGATGCAAATACCCTTCGTATGTTAATGTATCTTGAATTAAGTAGACCTAGAGGCGAAGTAGATCGTTGGCCAAAAGTATATGAACGCCTTCTCCTCTTTAATGAATTTGCTATGAAAAAACCCTGTCAATCGAATAGAAATAATTTTAAAACCCCATTAATGGAAGAAGAAGTAGAATATATAATAGAATATGTTATAGCAAATAAAAGAATATTTGCGGGTGCAGATTTAGTAGAATTTTATCGTCAAACAGTAAAGGGGAATAAAAAATATTTAGATTGGATTATTAAAAGTCATAAACCGATATTATTTTATTCATCTGAACCAGAAAAGGATGCAAAAGAAATAATTTCAGAATTAAATTTTAGAGATAGAGTGAAAGAATCAGAAAGAGGTAGAAAAGCGATACCTTATAAAATAAGAGTTCATTCATCAAAAGGTGCTGAAATTCTTCCAGGTCTTCACGTTATCTCTAGAGGCAAAGAACAACTTATTTTTATTGTTCATCAAACGGCTTGTCACTCTTATTTTAATGTTCCGATTCACTCTTTAAAAAATGAATTAGAAGTTGTTCTTCGTATTGCATCAATGGATACTCTAATTAGCTTATTTTTTAGTTTAGGATTAATTCAATCAAAATGGCTTGATATGGGTTCAATGGAATGTTTAGCAAGTCAATTAGTACAAATAACGATGAAAGCAAGAAAAAAAGCAAATCAGTATATTTTTCCATTTATCTCCATTCTCTGTTCAGGTCATCAAACCGGTCTCTCCTCACTCATACGATCCAAAGTACAACGTATTACTTCCAAAAGAAATAAATTAAAAAAATTACTCGAACCAACTAATAATTATAATAGCAAACAGATTAAATATAGAAATAATAAAACAATTAGAAATAAAAGACGTAATCGAAGCAATCGAAACAATCGGGATGATTAGCGTAGATTGCTATTTATTTGTTCAAATAAGCTTTTAAGTGAAAAAAGGGAACTATTATTTTTTTCGTATTCTTTATATTTTTCAGGATCCGATTCTTTCATTTGTTTTAAACGATTTCCTCCTGCTGGAATATTATAGGGGGGTATTGGATTTGTATCAGGAATATTAATCATATTTAATAATTCACCTGATTGAGCTTTATTCTGAATTTCTTTTGCTTTCTGAACCAATGTTTGATTCATTTTAAAAGAATCTTGTAATGTATTATTTAAAATGAATTTATCGAGACGAGTAGAAAGTTGATTTTGCAACTGTTGTTGCTGTTTCTTTTCTTGTTCTATTTGTGCATTTGCAATTTGTTCAGCAATTTGTGGATTTTGAGCAAAACATGTAGATAATTCTGCACATTGATCTGCTACATAACCTTCTATTACTAAAAATCCTTCTGCAAATTGACCACTTAAGGCTTTATCCAAATCTTTTTGAGAATTTATTAAACGTTCATTTATTAATGTTAATGCATTTTGAAAAGGTATTGGATCAGATGGTATAATTTGTAATAATTGTTGTAAAGAATATGAATAAATATTATTAGGTAAGGGATCAGTAATAGATGGAAGTGATTTACCAATTTTTTGGGAGTAAGATTGAATGGTTTGATTTAATTGTTCTCTAGTTGGAGTGGATGGTTTAGAGGTAGATGGAGATTGAGACGGACTTGTTGCTTCCTTTTGTGGTGTTTCTAAACTCGCCATTGTAATCATAGACTCCTCCCAATTCTTTAAAAATGGATTATAAAAATCAACAAACCGATTATATTTATCTATTATATCCTGATCAATCGGTATTGCCTCATTATTCACAAAATTTTCACTACTATAATTAATATTCTTTGTATTCTTTTTATAAAAAAATATATAAAATAAAAGAATACAAATAATAAGAAGAATAGTAATACTAAATAACATTTCTATGTAGTTATAAGATTTAATCTATCCGGACAATACATTAAATAGATTCATATGATATAATAAAGTATAATATATGAATAAATGATAGAAATGAGTTATAATAAAATAAATAATTGTTATAAGTATACAAATAAATCAAATATTTATACAGATAATAATTTTATACCATTACAAACGGAATGTATGGAAAATTTACAATCTAAAATGAATTGTTGTAAAATAAATAATTGTTATAATTATAAGAATACTGCAAATATTTATAAGGATATAAACTTTATACCATTACCAACAGAACGTGCTGCGATTCCTCCACCAATGCAGATTTATATACCATTAGATCCATGTGGGAGACCATATCCAACTCCGACCTATTATCCTCCTGCACCTTGTTGTAATGGGATTATTAAAGATAATTGTGAATGTTCAGGTACATGTGGAAATTGTTAAAATAAAATAAAAAAATAAAAGAATAAATTAAAATAGAATGAGCAATGGAGAACAAATTATAAAATCATTTGTAGTTTTTTTTACAAATGGTGAAAAGTTAAAGAAAACAATTTGTCATTTTTATTTGGTAGAAGAATATATCTATCATCACGGTACACATACCATAAAGAAAATAATATTTGATTTGTATCATTCATCTCAAACAATCGAGTATTTTCCCTATGGTATTCATAATATAGTTATTGAGAATACATTTAATAATAATTGGTTTAGAATAAATTTTTATCATTATTATAATTGTTCTAATCAAAGAATTGATATCTCCATCAATCAACAAAAAACAGATTATTATACAATACACAGATTATTATCAAGTACCTATTGTATTTTTTATTATTTAGGTCGATGGATTATTAATCCATTTCCAATAGATAATAGAGAAATTATAGAAGAAAAATAAATCGTATACTAATAATAGAATGTCAGGTACATTAAATCCATTATCAAGTACAACTGTACAACAAAATGAAAAACCAATTTCATCAAAATTTAATTTGGTACGAATGACGTTTTATTTTACATATGTATTATTACTTACAACAGGTACAATTACATTTATTGAGGCATTAGCAACAAAAAATCAAATGATAAGACATATAATGAATTTAGAAACGTGTATATCTATTATTGCAGGTTATTTCTATTCAGTATTTATTAATAAAATTACTACGGTTGCTGGTACAATAGACTATAAAGATATCAATGATATGCGTTATAATGATTGGTTTATTACAACTCCATTAATGATTTTAGTTGTAATGGTATCATTATCTTACAATAATAATGAATCTGTGCATATAGGTACATATATAACAGCTGTAATATTAAATTTTGGAATGTTATATAGTGGATATTTGGGAGATCAGAAAAAAATATCAAAGGCAGCTGGATGTATTATAGGATTTATATTTTTTATTGGATTATTTGGATTGATTTATTTTAATTTTGTAAGAGGATCAGGAAAGGCATTTAATTTTATTTTATTTAGTATTTATACATTTATTTGGGGATTATATGGATTTGTATATTTACTAGAAGAAGAAGATAAGAATATTATGTATAATGTATTGGATGTAACTGCAAAATGTTTTGTAGGATTGGGATTATGGGCCTATTTTACTAAAATCTTAGTAGTTTAATATGAAACGGTTAATGAAATAGGGGTTTGTTTAATATCATAGCATACTGTTTTATCAGGAATATCAATACTAATAAATAGATCAATTTCATAAATATATTTAGAGTATTTTTCAAGTAGAGTGATAGCGGATAAGCGATATTCAATTTGATAATCATCAAATAACACATTTTTAATAAGCATCGGATGAATGATTTTAACAATAAATTGTTGGAATTCTTCAAGAGAGATTGTCATTGAGATCAAATAAATTCCACTTTCTGATAACCCTTATCAGAACCCTTTTATATTTCAATTTTTTTTATTAAAACAAAATACAAAAAAAATGTTGGTATTGAACTTAAAAAGTTATAATAGGTTATACTATAAATTATTATAACAATGGATAAAACACTAGTAGATGCAACACTAGTAGATGCAACACAAGTAGATGAAACGATTTTAGAAGTAAAGAGTGATAATACAGTACATTATCCATCTTCTTATCATTCTCATAATAAATTTATTTTACATCTTATGGTTAAAAATGAATCAAAAATTATTGAAAGATGTTTACTTAGCGCAATTGAATATGTAGATGCAGTGAGTATTCTTGATACAGGTTCTACAGATAATACAATTGAGATTTGTCGTAAAGTTCTTTCGCATACAAATAAACCATTTAAAATTTCTGAAGAACCATTTAAGAATTTTGGTTATAATCGTACAATTTCTTTTAAATGTGCTCAGAAACTATGTAAAAAATTAAAATGGGATCCAGATATTACATATACAATGACAATTGATGCAGATATGATGATTAAACCCCATCAAATATTTAAAGAGTTTAAATTAACAAAAAATGGATATAATGCAATTCAAGATAATGGTAATATTAAATATTATAATATTCGTTTTATGAAATGTAGTTATGATTGGAAATGTATTGGTTCAACACACGAATATTGGTCAGGTGATCCACATGAAAAGATTCCATATGATGTATTTTATATTGATGATAGAAATGATGGTGGTTGTAAATCCGATAAGTTTGAACGTGATGTACGACTTTTAACACAAGAAATTAAAGAAAATCCAAAAAATGATCGTGCTCATTATTATTTAGGACAAAGTTTGAAAGATTTAGGAAAATTCAATGAAGCAATTGAAATGTTTAAAAAACGAATTGAATTTGGTGGTTGGATTGAAGAAGTATGGTATTCTTATTTACAAATTGGTCGTTGTTATGATCATTTGAAAGATGAACATCAAATGGAACAATGGTTAAATAAGGCCTTTGACTATCATCCAAAACGTGCAGAACCACTCTATCATCTTACCAAATATTTCCGTATTTATTCACAACACTATAAAGCATATCATTATTATCTCAAAGGAAAAGATATCCCCTTTCCAAAAGATGATCTATTATTCGTTGAAGATGCTGTCTATAAAGGATTATTTGATTATGAAAATACAATTCTTGCTTGTTATGTAAATGGTAAAACAAAATGGGATTCACTATGTGATACAATTTCATATATTAATCGTAATATTCCTTTCTTCCTTCATAATGTATACGATAATATTGTATTTTATGCAGAACCTCTTACTGATTTTATGTATAATGGAATTTATACAAAATTTATATTTCCAACGTATGAAGAATTAACTGGAGATATTTCTACTTCTCTTTCCTCTTTATCATCAAACATAACAGTAGATCCCACTGAATCTATTCCCAATCAATCTCTAATTCAATCACCATCATCACAATCTAATAAAACAACATATTTTGTTAGTTCTTGTTCTATTGTTCCTTATTCCAATGAAAATAATAAAAGATTTTTACTAAATACAAGATATGTAAATTATACAATTGATGCAAAGGGATGTTATCATATGACTTCATCGGATGGAAAGATTAAGACAAAAAATGGTATGATTTATCTAAATGAACATTTTAATGCAACTGAATCATTAAAAGTAATGAAAGAAAATGCAATGACATATTCATCAAATATTGAAGGTCTGGAGGATTTACGTCTATTTTATCATCACGGTCAATTAAAATTTACAGCATCTTCGAAAAATATTACAAATGATGATAAGATCGTTATTGCCTATGGAGACTATAATGAACATCAACAACTCATCTCCAATGTCACCGTTCTTGAGCCACCACGTCCTTCTAATTGTGAAAAGAATTGGATTTATGTACCAAATAACTTCTTAAGAGAAGTAGAACAATCGAAAAATAAATTAAATTTTGTATTTGGTTGGAGTCCTCTTCAGATTGGTGGAGTAAATGAGAGAAATCAATTAGAGATTCATACGACGTATGATACGCCACGTATTTTTACTCATTTTAGAGGTTCATCTGGTATAATCGAATATAATGGAAAATTATATTGTGTAGTTCATTATGTAAAGTATTGTACTCCAAGAAATTATTTGCACGCAGTAGTAGAATTTAATCGCGATACGATGAAACCTGAACGATATACGCCATTTTTCTATTTTCGTAAATTAGCAATTGAATATTGTATTGGATTTCATATTCAAAATGATGTAATGACCTTTATCTTTTCAGAAAATGATTGTGATCCTGGTATGATTCAAGTTCCATTTCAAAGAATGCGATTTTTACATATTTAAAAAATCACTTTATACACTACTAGAAAGAATATGGGAAAACAAAAAATAGAAAAAACAAAACAAGAACGATTATCTGAGGGAATTTCTCTCTTAAATCAAGTAAAAGAAGCGGGAATTAAAGATAATACATTAAGTTATCAAGAATTAAAAAGGAGGGTATCAGAATGGATTTCAACGGGTGGATCGTGGGAGGATCGTATGGAATTTCCAGAATATGGTCGTATTGCAGAGGTTCATTTACCAAAATATAATAATCGTGCCGCAGATATTCTACTCAAAGTTAAAAAATAAATAATAATCATTTATTATTTTAATTAAAATCATCTTATTAGATAAAATGATTTTAGTAAATTGTCCTCATTGTGATCAATTAATTGAAATAGTAGAATTAAATTGTTGTATTTTTAGATGTGGTGTTTATCGTCAGAATCAAGAGCAGATACCTCCTCATCTTCCAAAATCCGAATGTGATAATTTAGCAGAACAAGAACTCATCTTTGGCTGTGGAAAACCTTTCCGCATCGAATCCTTCTCCAATCCAGAAAAAAATAACGAAACATCCTATAAAACCATTATATGTGATTATATATAATTATTAATGTCGGATTTATACTTATTCTAAGTAGAGATATCTAAGGAGAGTAGTACAGGACAGTGATCAGATCCGTGATAATGTGTGAGTGAGTAGCATTCTTGTAGTATGTGTTGTAGGGAAGGAGAGAGGAGGAAGAGATCAATTCGCCATCCTTTATTATTTTGTCGTGAATTAGCAAAATTAGACCAATAGGTATATTGAATTTCTTGAGGATGAAGATAACGATATGCATCAAGCCATCCATCTGTTATTAAATGTTGAAATTGATCTCTCTCTTGTTTTGAAGCACCATGTGTATCTTTTGGCTGCTTACGATGAATATCTCTATCCTCAGGAGCTACATTTAAATCTCCACAAAGAATAACAGGTAATTTAAATTCAATTTCTAATTCTCGTAAGTAATTTCGTAGTAAATTTTCCCATATGATTCGTTCTTGGATACGGATGAGTCCAGGTTTAGAGTTGGGTACATAGACGGTGACGAGAATAAATTGTTGAAATTTTGCACAGATAAGGCGTCCTTCTTGTTCAAAATCAAACTTTTCATAAAGACCAATGCGATCTTCGTGAAATAAATCAAAACCACAAGAAACCCATTCAGGTTCATAACGAGATAAAAGAGCAACACCTGAATATCCTTTTTTATTTGTAGCAAAATTAGTATAACGATATGGAAAATAAAAGGATAAACATTCTAAATCGGATGCATTTTGAGTTTTAATTTCTTGAAGACATAGGAAATCGGGTTGTTGTTCTTCTAATAAGGATTCTAAGCAGTGTTTAGAAGATACGTGTTTCGTACCATTTTTAGATTTAGTATGGATGGCGCGAATTCCATTAACATTAAAAGTGATGAATCTCATTGTAGATCAAATAAGAGTAGAAATCTTCTTTTCTTATTTTATCTAATCTATTTAAATTCACTGAGGGTGAATACTTTCAATTTTTTTATTGACATAATTGGAGGAGTGTTTTTTTAAGTTTTTTAGTCAAGTAGCGATGAATTTCTTTCCCTTCTTTTCTCCAGTTACCACCGCCACGATAATGAAGAAAAGTATTATCATAGATTTCACAATACATTTTACCATTCTGATTACGAAGATCTGATATAAAATAGTTCTTTAAATCCTCCTTAGCTTGTAAATTATGTGGTAATTCGGATAAGTTCCAAGTAGTAGACCATAAATGTTTCATAAAATAAATGGTATCTGTATGAAATTCTTTATCTGTCCAACGAATCTCATCTGTACTCGGTATCTCTTTATTTTGCATCTCTCTTCGTAACCAATCCTGCATCATCCCACCCGTATCACAATCAGTACAACACTTCCAATTCATATAATTCACATTCTTCAGTTTTGTCATATCAAAATAATATAATCCATTCCAAAAATAATTTGTTTGAAAATTATTCCTACTTTGTAATACAATAGCACACGCATAATTAGCATACTTATCTGGATTAAAATCATTAATTAAAAACATATCGCTATCTAAAAATAAATATTGATCAGGATGTCGAACTTGATAATTCAAAATATAATTCATTGAATCCGCTGTTCTAGAAGAAGCTCCAAGATCATACCGATGATGTTCATTTGGTAAATTAATACATTGAATATCTAATGATTTACACATTTCTTCAATCTTATTTCTAATACTTGGATCATCATAATTAGAAAAATCAGGAAATGTTTTTGCATCATTAAATACAATAAATTCATATGCACCCTTAAAAAACTTTTTTAATGTATGATATTGCAATTCAATAAATTCTGGATTATTCACTGCAACCGTTACTACTTTCATACTAGGCAATTTACTTAATTATCTCTTTAAATTAAATAAATTTAATAGGCGAATAACAACCCAGCTCGACCACCATATACACGTAGCACATTATATGTTTCTGCCCAAATATACACAACAAATCGTTTTACATCTAAACCAGAAATATTACCATATGGAGTACGAAACCGAAGAATTAAATCACGATTTGTTATTTTATCTAAATTTGCTTCACCTCTTGGTTGTGAAAAAGGTGTGTATCCATTCTGAATTCCTAATGAAAAATTATAATAATAACGATTTATCCAAGGAGATTTTCTTTGTTCATAAGAAGGTATAATAGAACGAAAGAGAGCACAGCCTTCTGTACGAAAACGAACTAATGAGCCTTGATACTCAATCGCATAACCAGAAATGGGTTCTGAATCAGATAATGCAAATCCAGGTCTTAAAAATAAGGATGGACGATTTGCATATAATCCCAATGCATCAGGCCACCAAGGTGTTTGACCTGGACCAGGCAATGTATTCACATTTCCAGATAAATCTCTTGTTGCTAAAAAATGTGCATTATAAGATGGTGCCTTATATGGATTACACATAAAAAATATATCTCTTGTTGGATTTGGTATATCTAAACGAATACGTGCATTTAATAGGCCTCTTGTATCATATGGATTCATTGCATAATGTTGAACTACTGGAATTTGTAAATCAGATAAACGAAAACGGTTGGCTTCATTTTGATCTAAATAAATATATTCCGCCATTACATAACATTCTCCTAATTGTAAATTATTAGGCATTTGAATAACTCCATTTGAATTTGATAAAGGAGTTTGATTTTGATTTATTACAGGATCAGTTGCATAAAATTGACTTCCACTTATTGGCCATAATGAAGTTCCATCATCAGTAGATGTATTTGAAGATAATTGTGTATTTGTATAATATAATCCATTTAGACTTCTAAAGGTAATACCCATTCGTATTTCATCCATAGGAATAGCATCAATGGGTAAGAAACAACCAGGATCACCTCTTGTAAACCAGAATGGAAGAGGGACAATAACTGTTTCTTGATAGGGTTGAAGTGGTATATGAAGAGGACTCGCTTTAAAGGTTGGATCCCATCCAAATGATTTCTGATCAAATCCGTGATCTTTTCTTTTAATTAATTCATTTACAATTGGAACCTTTTCTAATGGGGTATTATATTCATCTAACATTTCAAGAAGACGACTATCTAATGTTTCCACTCTAGATGCAGCAATATCAAGAGTTAATTGTTGGACAAGAGAATGACCTAATGAGTTAGTCCATCCAAATTGTGGAAAAGCATATTGAGGATTATTACTACCATCAAGATTAGCTTGAAAGGCTTGTCGTTGAGGAGTATAGATGTCGGGCATTGTTGCAACCAAAAATAATCGAGAAATCAAATGACCTTTTCGTAATAAACGAAGAAAAGCAGTTTGACCAAAAGTAGGAGTATTTTCAAAATCTAATCGTGACCATTGTGTCGTAAATCGTCCTGCTTTATTCCATACTTTCTGAAATGGATATAATGTATGTTTAAAAGATAATCTCTCATCCTGAATACCAGATGCTATTACTTTTAATAAACTTGCGACCATTTAGTCTATTACTATGTATAACTAACTATTATTTATTTATATTGTAATAAATATTCAATTTAAAGATATAAATCTGAAAAGTGAATATAGAGTGAAATGTTAGTAACATGTTATTATGATATTTATAATAAACCTGAAAAGTTTATGGAATATATTTATTTATTTTATGATTTAGGAACAAGTGGAATACCAATCATTGTATTTACAGATCCAGAATTGGTATCTAAATTTCATATTTTCCCCTATAATGTAAAAGTCATTGGTATTCCATTAAAAGAATTTGAATTATATTCAATTGGTATGAATTATGACCGCGAATTACCAGTAAATCGTACAACGGATAAAGATACAAAGGAGTTTTATTCATTGATGAATACAAAAATGGAATTTATTAAAAAGGCAAAGGAGTATTGTGAGGATGAGACATTAATTTGGATTGATTTTGGTATATTAAAGATTGTAAAAAATAAGGAGCGATTTTTGAGTAAATTAAGAGAAGTAAATGAAACAAAATGTAAGAAGATGACAATTCCAGGATGCTGGTCATTTGGTCGTGGTATGTCTGTAGATAATATTCATTGGAGATTTTGTGGAGGGTTTTTTGTAATACCAAGAAAAGAAGTGGAGCGATTTTATAATCATTCAAAGGGTGTATTAAATGATTTTTGTAGAATGGAAATGTATAAATTAACATGGGAAACAAATGTATGGTCTGTGATTGAATCGTGTGCTGAAAAGGATAATATTGATTGGTATTTTGCAGATCATAATGATACAATGGTAATGAATATTGATACAATTATGAAGAAATAAATATTAATCTGTAAAGATACGATTACAAATACCATTTTCAAAACGTAACCAATTATAATGAATAGCGTATACAAATACTTCCCAACCTCCAACTGTAATTGGATCAAAAGTACAAGAAGGAGATAAAGTAGATAAATCTTTTGCGATAGGGGTATTAACTTTTAAATTAAGAGTAACTGATGTAGTTCGACTCATATTTGCTGTACCACTTGGCTGATGGTCGTCTGGATATCTAGAAAAAGAATAACCATATACGTAGGAGGAATAAGAAATTAATCCTCCTTTGTGTAGACTTCCAATATGTTCTCTAAACCAATTACCATTTGCAGAAATTAATTCAGATCCATTCAAACGAATCGTGGCGTGATCTAACCATTCAGGAAACACCTTTTCAGGTGTCATTTCTAAACTAACCGCTGGAGTAAAATTCGTCCATTCATTATTTATTAATACCGCCTTTCTACGAAATACCCATAATAATTCAACAACAGGATGATTTAATTCAAGAGGTAATTGAATTTCAACTGTATCTGAATTTGAATTTGGTTTACTTACAAGATATTTTAAGGGTTCTTCGAAAGAAAAGGATTGAACTAATTTAACCATCTGTTCAAAGGGTTGACGAAGAAATTTTTGACGAAGAGATCCAGTAGTTAATGCACAGCAAGTAATAATACGAAAATCTTTAAAATCAGGCGACTGAGAATACGTTGTAACTGGAATAGGTACTTGTGGATTAGTATTTGTTACAAATGTAACAGTTTTATTTAATGGTGTTTCCTCACAAGTAGACCGATATCCAATATATTTTCGAACAACTTGATCAAAAGGACGTAATTTGATATCAATACGTACATTTCCTTCATTACAAGATAAAAGTGGAAAAACTTCTTTGAGTCGAGTTCTTAAAAAGAAAAAAGGTAGAATACAAAAATATGTTCCATCTTCTGTTGGAAAGGGACGATTTGGATTAAATGCAGTATTATTTACAGTAGATGGTGAAAGATATGCATACGGAGTTGAACCAGTTGCATCCGTCGAAATACCAAATAATGTATTTACATCCGCATATGTATTATAAAATGTACGAATAAATTCACCTGTTATTCGTTCAATTGTTTGATCATTTACAATAAAATCAGCATATTCAATAATAGAAATACCAAGTGCATTACAATATGTCCAATATTCATTTGCATAAGAAGGAACCGATACATTTGTTGTAATTTCTGCTTTAGAGAGACGGTTAATTATAAGATCATTGTACCAACTACCTAATTTAATTTGTAGCATAACAGATTGTAATAAATCGCCAGCGGCGAGAGAACCAATTTCAAAACTAAAACGTTGTCCCCATTGAGCAGGACCACGTTGCGTAAATTCTTGGACACTTGTTGTTGTTGGATATACCTTCTTATAATCATCTCTATGAAACCACGATTCATTTGTATTTATAGGACAATATGTATTATCTTGAGAGTCACGATCCGTAAGATCCAATACAGTTGTTATATCTCCTCTTGGACGAAAATAATCTTTACTTGACATATCTACTACTTATTATGTATTCATAATGTTTTATATCATTATGAATATATAATTGTTTAATAATATGATATCAAGTTGATTGGATCATTTTATAAATTAGAAATGGTGAATGGCGAACGGTTTGATATGTATTCCATTAAATTCTGGATAGGGGACAATATCCGTATGTTGTTGAAATTCTTCTTCAATTGATAAAATAACATCGTGCTCTTGATGATAAGGTAAAAAGGGGTTATGATATAGATTCATAAAGAGATATTGATATTTTTTGAATTCATTCATAAGAAAATATTGTTTTGCATCTGGATAGAGATGAGTAAATCCTTGTAAGTTAATTTTGAGTTGATAATTAGGAATAGATTGTAAAAAGTCTAAACGGAAAAAAATACCAGATTCATTTGGATTGGGAAGTTTAACAGATGGAATAGGCCAATGAGTATGACACCATTTGTTATGAGGATATTCTTCTTCTTCAGAATTATGAAGAGTATATTCATATCCATCTGTTGTTTTAAGTAAAATTTTCATAGATGTATTTAATGAGATAATTCCATATTGATTAAAACAAGCATATTTGAAGTTGACCCAAAAGGTATGAGGTGAATAGGGAAATCGATAAAGAAGATATTCATCTGTTTTTTCAACAATATCATTGTCCGTAAAAGAGTACATAATTTGTTTTTGAAAAGATGCATTAGACGGAATACATTTTGTAATTTCTTTTTTAAATTTATGAACAGGCATTATAAATTAATTATAAGAGTTATAAATAGTTTATATTCTATTTTAGAATCTTTGCAAATTTGATAAGGTATGAAAAATTGAAAAGACAAATAAAAGCTGTAAAGAGTAACAATGTCAAAACGTCCAATTGTTCATTATTCCATTACTTCACCATCCACTTCATCGGATAGCAATGAATCTTCTAAGAAGGACATACATAACATAAGTACAAGTTTCGAGAAGATAGATACAACTAACGAGATAGAGAAGATAAAGATAAAGAGAAAACTTCCTCCAGTTCGTTCATTTCCATCATCATATGAGGCGGCAGTATTATATAATTCCATAGAACAGAGTAATTATAAAGAAATAAAGAAAGAGGAAATAAAGAAAGAGGAGATAAAGAAAGATGAAAAAAAGAAGATAAAGAAATGTTTAGGGAGAGTAACAAATGACGCGGTATTTGAATATTTTGGTGATCGTCGTCATAAATTTTATATAGAATTTCGTTGTAATTATCCGTGTTTTGAAAATCGCGAGGTATGTATAAAGTGTCTTCAAAAGAAATCAATGTGTGTTATTCAAACATCGCGTTTATTTAATCACGGTATGATTTATGAAGCAATTCCAGATCAATCACATATCTTTGGAGGAAAATGGTATCAAGAAAATATAATAAAATGGGGTCCTCCACCATCAGAAATTATTGAATATGCTCTTGAACATCAATGTGAAGCAAGAGGAAATTATGAAGTGATTCAGCCAATTTATGAATATCCTATATCTAAAGCAAAACAACTATTTAATTCTCAAGAAATGCCTCGTGGTAAAAAGGCAATTGCATCATCAGTAGATGAAAAACAAGAAGAAATTCCAAAAGTAAAAAGGGGTCGTAAACCAAAAATAATGTCTATACAGGATTTACCTTCAATTACGGAATCTACTTTACCCGAATCAGATCCAACAAAATGTATTCCAAAAGTAACAAAACGAGCTACATCATCACCAGAAAAGCAACAAGCCCCTGCAAAACCACGAAAAAGGATAGTTCGTAAAAAATCTGAACCTACCCCATATGAATCACTTGTTCAAACTCAACCTCTTATTTATAAAGATGTAAGCATTCCCACTCATATGGAAGAATCATTAGAAGAATTTGATGCAGATGATTATGAAATTGAATATGTAAAAATATCTACATTTGTACTTGGATCAACAACCTATTTTAGAGATTCAATTAAGAATAAAGTGTATCGTAAAATAAAGGAGAAGAATGCGGGAGAATATATTGGGCGATATGATCCTGAATCTGAAACAATTATGAGTGATATTCCAGATTCGGATGATGAATCCGAAGAATAAACTTTATTTATTCTAGATCGTAAATTATTTATAAAATAAAAAATATTTTTATTTTATAAATAGAATGAATCCGTCATCTTGTTTACCTAACAAATGTCGTTTTTGTTATAATTATAAACCACCTGGTTTTATTGATCCGTGTTGTCCTCCACAATTATGTGCAACAAATTCCTATTTATCTAGTATTTCAAGTCTACCTAATGTAGTAAATAATAATACACAAACTACAGAACAATCTCTATTATTAGCAAAACAAAGAAAATGTTCACTTGATACAAATACAATCTTAATTGCAAGTACATTAGAATATAATATACAAAATAGTGCATTAATTTCAAGTACGTTATATGGTCAATTATTAAATCTTCGTCAAGAACGATATGTACCTTATCAGCCTTATATACCTCCAATGGTTCCATCATCTGTAATTCAGTTACAAATGGCTACAGTAAATGCAGGTGTCCCGATGTCTTTTTTTACAATTGCAGACTGTAAAGGTAGTCAATTTGTTACAACATAATTTTTGTTTCAACCAATTTTACAAAAAAAATAAATAAGAATTTATTATAAATTATTTATTTTTTATTTTAATAATACGATTGATACAATAAATGCAATAGGATAAGAATTTACTTCTTAGCGGTAATAACCTTTTTCTTTACAACAGTTTTACGAGGAACGGGAACGGGTTCAATGTCATCACCCGCGTCATCATCGACGGATGCACTAGAAGAAGATTCAGAATCTTGATCTGGTTCAGAGGAAGGCATCATTGCAGAAACAACTGAAGGTAAAGAGGGAGGAGCACGAAAGGCTGCATCATCATCAACATCATTTGAAGAAGTCTTTTTATCAGAATCATCATCCTCTTCATCATCTTCTTCAACATCTTCTACTTGTTGAAGTAGAGCCTTTGAAGAACCAAGACCCTTAAAAGCGAAATCACCCATTCGCTCAGGGAGTTTATGAATAGCAATTTGAACAGCACGCCAAGTGAGACCAAATTTAGAACCAGCAAACCATACACCAGCACATTCAATAATTGCAGTTACTTGAACACCCTTTACTAATAGATCTTCTACGGGGACATTCTTGTAAGGATTGCTATTGAGATCATAAAACTTGGTTTCAAATTGATCATTCATTTTACGAAGCTTGAGTTTGATGGTAGGAGGATAAGATAGAACATTACCATCCTTGTCTTTGCTGTATTTAAGAGTAGGAGTATAGAATGCTTTTACAACATCCATTGATAGACCCGATTTGAACCACGCTTTGCTATTCTTAACACCTTCTTGTAAGAGTGCATCATCTAATTTTTGAATGGTATCCATAAATTCTTTAACTTCAGGGCGTTGTTCTAAGCCTCGAAAGGAGAGATCAACTGAATATTGAGGTGGACCAAACTTATCAGCACAATTCAAACCAAATGGAACTGACATTGCTACCGCAGTTTGCATCACAAGACGCTCTCCAGCATAATTGAGATATGCTTGACGAGCACCGCTTTGAAGTAACTTTGGAGCTGAAATGGTAATGTTCTTAACGTTAAAGTTGGATGGGTAAACAATGTTAGATGATGACATTTTAGTTAGAATAAGTGATCGACTTAGTAAACTTGATTCGTGGACTGGCTTTAGATTCAGAAAAATATCCTTTCAAATTTTATTTTTAAAATCTTAACAGGCATTAAATATATTTTTATGTTTAATTAATACAAGTAAAAATAAACATATAATAAAAAATTGGTTTGATTTTTTTGATTGAAATTGATTAAAATTAAAAAATATATTGGAATTTATCTATTTTGTATTACATAATATATAAAATATTTTACTTATAAGTAAAATTCATACAATAAATAATATACAATATACTTAAATATAACATATCAGGTGTTATTTGGGTGATAAGTAATGTATAAATAGACAATTTCAATAAAAAAAAGCTAAAAAAAATAAAAGATTGAAAAAAGATTGATTTTATAATAAAATTTGATTCAGAAAAGGGCCAGAAGAAAGGTATAGCGCGTTTAATAATGTCAAATACTTCCACCGGTACTAGTACAATGAGCAAGAACACCTCAAACACCTCCTCAGTTCCAGTTTCATCTTCGGCTTCTAAGAAAGTCAACAAGAAATCTGATGCCCCAGTTGCTGCTTCCGTTGCTGCATCAGTTGCAGCCCCAGTTGCTGCTGCTTCCGTTGCTGCCCCAGTTGCTGCTGCTTCCGTTGCTGCCCCAGCTCCAGCCGCTCCAGCTCAGGAGAAGTCATCAAAGAAATCAAAGCCAGTTGTAGCGTCAAGTCCCGCTCCACTTGCTTCAACTGCTCCAGTTGCTAACCCAGTTGTAGAGGCGGTTGCTGTTGAGCAGCGCACCGTTGAGCAGGAGATTTCCGCTCTTGTTTCACTACATCAGCAACTACGCGATCAGGCTGTTGCCGCCATTAAGAATCTACAGCGTCTACAGAAGCGTGTCGCTAAGGAGCTAAAGGAGGCTGGTCGTCGTCGTCGCCGTTCAAAGAAGGAGGATGATGGCGTTGTTCGTGAGAAGCGCCCAACCATCTTCACTACTCCAGTTACTCTAAAGGATGAACTATGCGGCTTCCTCGGTAAGCCAAAGGGTTCACAAATGACCCCTGCCGATGTCACTCGTGCATTCTCCGCTTACGTTGATTCACACAAGCTCAAGGATGTCGAGAAGGGCCATACTATTCACCCAGATCCCGCTATGCGAAAAGTTCTTGGCGTAAAAGATGGGGAATCGGTTACTTATCGCAACATCCAGAGTTATTTGTACAAGCTATATGTATTACCTGAGAAGAAGAAACCAGTCAGTGCTTAATCCTACTTAGATAAGTAGGACTCGTAAAATACTAAAAATATATTAAAATAATATTCTCCACAATATACATATAAAAATATAAAAATATAAAATGACAAAAGAAATATATTCTTTTTTTTGTTATTTTAATTGTTATCTTGGTTATTTTCATTTGTAGTAGAACAAATTGGTGGTTGAATAGGAGATGTTATTTTTTCAACGATATTTTTTGTAGTACAAATCCAGAATTCAAATAAATAGCCATCTTTAAACATTTGTGATTGTTTAGCGACATTTTGAGCTAAATATCGTGTAAAGGTATAATTTGATTTTACTTCAATAAAACGATTTTGAGATGGTAAATAAATATCAGGATAATATCTTTTCTTTTTTCCATTATATTCATACATAATAACAGGCATTTCTTTAACATCATTTGTGAAATCATTTTCATTTAATGTTTTTAGTAATTCATTAAAGGCAACATTTTCATATCCTTGATAGGAAATAATTTTACCAGAAGGAAGATTATAATCTTTTCGTTTAAACGAATTTTTAATAACTTTTTCAAAAATTTCAGGATTATGCATAATATTTTTATCTCCATATTTTTCTTCACACGTATTATCTTTTTTTTGTTTGATAGAAGAACATTGAAGAGGATTGGGAGCTCCATATAATTCTGTCATTATATTACGAATTTGTTCTTGTATTTCAGGCACTTGTAACACTTCTTCCTTACCATAAATACGTAAATTAGTTTGTTTTCGTTTGTTAACAATGTCTATATTTTGTAAGGGGCTTTCTACACCAAATAATTTAATATTTGTTTCATTTCGTTTTTGTAATAACTCTTTATTTTGAATAGCATATTCAACATGATATTTTTCAAGCATTGTTTGTTTTCCTTTTTCTCTTACACTATCTGATTGTAAAGAGCACTCTACACCAAATTTTTCCAACATTGTTTGTTTTTTTTTACTTTGAATTTCAGGATTTTTATTTAGAATATCATTTGTACCAAATCGTTTAAAACATGTATTTTCTCGTTTTTGTTTAATATTAGGACAATGTAAAGCAGATTTTGCCCCATATCTTTTTAGCATTGTTGCTTCTCGTTTTTCAACAGTACATTTCTTACAAGCGTGATCACTTATGATATTATGTTTATCGCAATGTGGCATTTTTACCTAATCTAATAAAAAAATGTAAGAGAATACAATCAATTTTATAAACTTCTTCTATTTTTCAATTTTTCTTTGGATAACAAATGAATATGTATAACAATCAACATTTTTTTATTAATACAAATAGAATACTAAAAATAAATTAGACTATATTGTATTATATCATATTTTTTAAATATTACAATCGATTTCTAAATGTATTTTTTAATAGATTATATTGTATAGAAAATAAATGTAATTAAATAACTTAAATTTTTTATGAGTATTTTATTAGATTTGGTATGTCTTATTATAATTATACATATCCACAAGGAGCTCCTCCGCAATATCCTAATTATCAAGGTGGCTCCGCACAATATCCTAATTATCAAGGATGTCCGCCATCCCGTTCAGCCTGTCCTCCGTTACCAACTCTACCATTATACCCTCTTGTCTCAATGGCTACAGGTGCAACAGGAACAGAAGGCCCAATTGGCCCTCAAGGAATAACAGGTACGACAGGTGTATCTGGATTTACAGGACCTCAAGGTATTCCTGGTACAGCTGTTAATACGGGTGCAACAGGTATAACAGGAACATCAGGTACGACAGGTGCAACTGGCTTAATTGGACATACAGGCACTACGGGTTTTACTGGTACATTAGGATCAACAGGCGTCACTGGTCCAACTGGAATTTTAATGACAGGCTCTTCTGGTTCAACAGGTATAACAGGATCTATTGGTAGAACAGGTGTAACTGGTTCAACAGGTATAACAGGTGTATCAGGCTCTTCTGGTGCAACAGGAAGTACTGGATCAACAGGCTCGATAGGCTCTACTGGTGCTACAGGAACAACAGGCTCTACTGGTACCACAGGCACATCGGGTTCAACTGGTGTAACAGGCGTATCAGGAGTAACAGGAACAACAGGCTTCTCTGGCTCAACAGGTTCTACTGGTTCAACTGGTCTATCTGGTTCAACAGGTTCCACTGGAGTATCAGGCTCAACAGGCTTAACAGGCTCAACAGGCGTATCAGGAGTAACAGGAGTAACAGGTACAACAGGTTCTACAGGAGTAACAGGAGTAACAGGTACAACAGGCTCTTCAGGCTCAACAGGTACAACAGGTGTAACAGGCTCAACAGGAACAACAGGCTCATCAGGTGTAACAGGTTCAACAGGATTATCAGGTGTAACAGGCTCAACAGGATTATCTGGTTCAACAGGCTCTTCAGGTGCAACAGGAAGTACTGGATCAACAGGTTCAACAGGTACAACAGGTGCAACAGGTTCAACAGGCTTTACAGGTACAACAGGTACAACAGGATCAACAGGTGTATCAGGTACAACGGGTGTAACAGGAGTAACGGGAACAACTGGTGTATCAGGAGCAACAGGAGTAACAGGAACAACAGGTGTATCAGGCTCTACAGGTTCTACAGGAGTAACTGGTGTATCAGGTACAACAGGTGTAACAGGATCAACTGGATTAACAGGTATAGCAGGTCCAACAGGTAATACAGGTGTAGTAGGTTCAACGGGATATACAGGTCCAATTGGAACAGGCGCAACAGGTGGAACAGGACCTCAAGGCCTAATCGGTCCTACTGGCTCTGGCGGTAGAATGGGTAATTTTGGTGTATTTGCTAGTTTAACTTCACAAAGTAATTTCTCACTTCAAAAATCTGTTACTTTTAATGTAACAGAGGCGGCTAGAAATGTACGGATTGGATTTCCCATTACACGAATTATCACGGATGAAGCAGGTTATTTTGATTTTCAATTTACTGGAGAATTAAGTATAGGAAATTTTACAGAAGAGATTGTCACTATTTGGTTTAAAAAGAATGGTACAAATGTACCAGATTCTTCTTTTAATCAATCTCTAAAGGATCCTAATGCAACCTATATCGTTAATACGAATTATGTATTGTGGATGGATGTTGGTGACTATTTTGAAGTATTTGTTGAATCCACAGGACCCAAT
>Ga0315293_10000815_pt1 | contig 29485 bp, 25 predicted proteins | sample YL17G13_20_MG_FD_203071 | JGI IMG/M metagenome (GOLD analysis project Ga0315293, IMG submission 203071) | Sediment microbial communities from Yellowstone Lake, YNP, Wyoming, USA - YL17G13_20 | ecosystem: Environmental > Aquatic > Freshwater > Lake > Sediment | place: USA: Wyoming | collected... | reverse complement strand
TCCCTCGTTTCCCTCGGAATTTCGCCTGCGGACTCCCGCTCCGCTCACGCCCGCAAGACGGCTCAACCTCGCCCATCCCGCCCGCGCCTGTGAGTCCGAGGAGCTCGTACGGCTCTAGGCGGGTGCCGGCCCTCAACACGGGATCCCTCGTTTCCCTCGGGATTTCGCCTGCGGACTCCCGCTCCGCTCACGCCCGCAAGACGGCTCAACCTCGCCCATCCCGCCCGCGCCTGTGAGTCCGAGGAGCTCGTACGGCTCTAGGCGTGTGCCGGCCCTCAACACGGGATCCCTCGTTTCCCTCGGGATTTCGCCTGCGGACTCCCGCTCCGCTCACGCCCGCAAGACGGCTCAACCTTTTCCCGGCCTACGGGGGGTTGAAGTGCAGAAGGAGAAGCCCAGCGCACCGATCGCCCGGCTTTTCGATAGAATCCACAGTGGACCATGAGCAATGCCGACGAGCCCGACGTTGTCCTGCTCGAGCGCCGCATCGAGCCGGCGACGCTGCGCCGGCTCGTGGAACGCCATTTCGAGGACATGGTCAAGTACGTCGTCGATATCGAGCGCGGCACCGCCGCGGTCGGGGGGGAGCTCCAGGCGGACGAGGAGGCGCTGCTCCTGGCGAATGGGAGCCGCCAGGAGGACCTGTGGGGAGCCAACTACTATCCCGGTCGTGGGCGCGGTGATTGCATCGAGTTCACGTCGCTCATCAACATCCGGCCCGCGCAGGGCAATCGCGGCATGACGATCGAGGACCCGTCGATTTGTGCGCGTGTCCGCGAGCTCACGTACCTGCTAATCGGCGAGGGGGAGCCCCTGACGTGACCCAACACGCCTCACTGACGCCCGAGCGCTGGGCACGGTTTGGACTCGACCAGCAGATCCTGATGATCGCCAATGAGATGAAGAGGGCGTCCGCGCTGATGGCGCCGGCGGACCGGGACTCGCGCGCGAGGACGTACGAGCGCGTGCTGCGTCTCCTCGACCTGACGGTCGCGACCCAATCGAAGCCGACCTTGCGCCGGGAACTCCTCAGGTGGCGCGACCTCGTGGCGGCGCTCTATGTGGCTCAGGACGCCGAGCCGCGTGCTCACGATGAGGCCTTTCGCTGCCTCCTCCGGTTCACGCCCGAGGCCTCGCGCCAGCTCCCGTCACTCGAGTCTTCCGTTTTGTAGCGCCCCATCGACCGAGCGCCTCGATCGCGACGTCACGCCCGAGGCGGGTATCGGCCCTCAACACGGGATCCCTCGGTTCCCTCGGGATTTCGCCTGCGGACTCCCGCTCCGCTCACGCCCGCAAAGCGGCTCAACCTCGCCCATCCCGCCCCGCCCGAGCACACCCCGGATCTCGTACCGACCGCCCAGGACGTGACCGACCATGCGCGGTGCGCCCGTGCCGCCCGCGGGCGGAACCAGCGTCGACTCCGCTGCGGGCGCCCGCCGCGGAGCACGGTCGCGGTCTTCGGGGTGATGCATCGCGCGCTCTCCACTCAAAACCGCGTCAACAACGTCCAGGTTCGTTGGACGTAGTGTACCCCCGCGTCGGCAAATCCATGACACAAACCGGCATCGTGCCTGTTTCTTCTCACGAGAGCTCGCAAGCCTGTGGCCGAGCTCAGTCGAGCCAGATCATGACGCTTCCGACCGGCGGGCGTGGCGGCGGCTCTATGGTCTCATCCGGGTAGCCCACCGCAACCAGGGCCGCCACGTGCCAGGAGAGCGGCACGTCAAGCAGCTCGTCGATCGCGGGCAGCGCGACGAGCGGCTCGATCATCACGACTGCCCCGAGCCCGCATGCGTGCGCGGCAAGCAGCAGGTTCTGGAGGGCGAGCGCCGCGCTCAGGAGGCCGGAAAGCTCCTCCACTCTTCCAACCGATTCGGCGTCCCGGCGCGCGAGGGGCCGGCCGAGGAAGGGGGAGACGACCCCGACGTGGCGGTAGGTGGGGACGACAAGGGCCGGGGCGCTCTCGATCTGAGAGAACTGGGCGGTGTGCTGGTAGTACGGTTCGAAGAGATCCGGCTTGATGCGCTTTTCGATGCGTTCGAGGGCGCGACGGGCCGCCGCGGCCAGCTTCTTGATCATGTCCTTGTTGGTGACGACGAGAAAGCGCCACGGCGGCTGGCTGGTGGACGACGATGCCGTGATGGCCGCGGCAATCAGCTCCTGCAGGAGCTCGCGAGGCGGTGTTTCCGGCTTGAACCGGCGGACGCCCTTGCGTTCCGCCATCAGATCCATGATCGTCTTCATCCGCACCCCCTGGGGGCCGCCTTGCCACCGAACGCGCCCGGTTTGGCAACCCGCGGACGTTGTCACACTAGCACGCAGGCGTCCGGGCGCGGGCAGTGGCGGCGCTCACGCTTCTCGTATCGGGCCGAGCCTCAGCCCTCGGCGGGCGCGTTGCGCCGCGAGCCGATCGCCCTGGCGGCGAGGCCGCCGAACTGGGCGAGCGTGCGCAGCAACCCGGAGCGGTTGGCCGCGCGGCGGAACGACCAGGCGATGATGTCCTTTGGCGGGGTCGTGCGTTCCGCCTTGGGCCGCGGCACGAGGGTGATGGCATCGGTAGGGCAGACCACCGTGCAGGTACCGCAGCCGATGCAGTGCTCGGAGTCCACCGCGTAGGCGCCGTCACGTTCCGAGATGGCCCCCATCGGGCAGCGGCCGTTGGCGCAGGCATCGCAGGCGACGCAGCCATCGCGGCTGATCGCGGCCAGGTAGTTGCTCTGCAGCAGCAGGTGCGGGGCCCCGAAATCCCTCACGCCACGCAGGAACCCGCAGCAGCAGGAGCAGCAGTTGCAGACGAACATCTGCTCGCGCCGGATGTTGTAGGTGCAGTGAACCAGCCCCTCGCGCTCGGCGAGGTCGAGGACCGTCAGGGCCTCCTCGCGCGAGACCGTGCGGCCGTACGGGAAGCGCTCGTAGGCGTCGGGCTCGGAGGAGAAGGCGAGGCACGTCTCCAACGTGTGCGAGCACGGTTTTCCGAGCGCCGCCTGTTCCTTGCGGCAGATGCACTCCATGAGCCGGAACGAGCGCGCGCCCTCCATCATCGCGCGCACGCTCTCGTGGCGCAGCACCTCGGCGCGTGCCTCGATGTGGGCGTTGACCGGCACGACTCGGGCGAGGGCGGGCTTCTCGCCGCCGACGGCGTTCACGAGTACCGGGGCGTACTCCTCGAACAGGGCCGCGAGCTCGGCGTCCATGTGGGGGAGCTGGAACTCGTAGATCCCGATGACGAACGGGGCGAGCATGTAGACGTGCTCACCCCGGTAGCGCATTGTCGCGATCTGACCGCGTGCAACCATCGCATCCAGAACTGGTTGCAAATCCTCGACTTGCCGTCCAAGGCGCAGGGCGATTGCCTGGGCGGTCTCGGGGATGGGGAACAGCTTGAGCGCCATCGCGGCGTCCTCGGGCGCGAAGACCTTCGCGAGGATGCGCAGCTCCACGCCGCTCGCCGTGCGCGGGAAGCCGTGGGGAAACTCGTCGAGCCTTGCCGCCAAACGGTGGTAGACGTTGTCCATGAGCCCCCCGCCTAGACTACCCCACTCGTTGCTCCTGGCGGCAACCGAATCGGTGATCATGCGTGCAAATCATTGTAGGAGTTCAGCTTCAACGCAGGCAGGAGGCGCGCATCAGGAGGCGGAACGCGCGTGCACCATCCGGCAGACCCTCGCGGCCGGGCTCCCCGCGAGCCTCGGGGGGTAGAGGGCCGGCAGGCACCCCGGGGGCACTCCCGCGAAGGGCGAGTTGCGATATCCTTGGCGGTCCGCAGGTGGGCGCGGGCCCCATGCGGTCAGGTCGCGGCGAGGAATGTCGTCGCCGTTTCGGGGCGACTTGAGGGTGCTTTTTCGCGGAGGTTCGTAAGCAACCGCGCGCCGCAAGCGTGGCGGCGCCGTGGCGAACGCGGCCAGAGAGAGAGCTCTCCTGGTCGCCACAAGAAAGAGAAGAGCTTTCGGGGAGGATGCCATGCCCATCAGTGACCGCGAGATCGACAACGCCTTCGCCGCGCTGAGCAAGACCCACGGTGGGGCCCGCAAGGACTACTTCGGTCTCCTCTACCTCGAGCAGGAGTTCGAACTGCCAAGGAAAGTCGCAGCCAACCAGGTGGCGTTCCGCGGCAACGACTACGGGGTGGATGGGTTTCACGTCGATCCGGCGAAGCGAAACTTCTACCTCTACCAGTTCAGGTCCTCGGCGTCCTACAGCCAGTTCAAGGCGACGCTGCAGCGGCTGATCGACGGGGGCATCGAGAGGGTCTTCTCGGGAGGCCGGCTCGATTCTTCAGCCGATGGGCTGCTCCGCCAGCTGAGAAGCAGGCTGGTGGAGAACCAGGCCGTCATCGATCGAGTCTGTATCCACTTTGTCTTCGCCGGAGACCCGGCCGAGGCGGAGCGCAGCCAGGCTCTCGACAGGCTCCGCGAGGATCTCGAGAACAAGAAGTACCTCATCGACCAGTTCTTCGGGCGCGAGATTACCCTGGTTATCGAGTTCCGCTCGGCAAAGACGAAGAAGGCGGGCGCGTTCACACACGTCACCAAGACGCACTCGTACCCGATCGAGCTCACGCACACGATCTCGATGCCGGGCCCTGACAACGAGCTGCTCACGGTGGGCTTTGTCCGCATCATGGAGCTCTTCTCGATGTACAAGGAGATGGGTTCGAGGTTCTTCGATCGCAACATTCGAGGGGCTCTGCCCGAGGACGAGGTCGTCAACCGTTCTCTCACGCGCGCGTTCAAGAAGATCGTCCTGGAGGGGAAGGACCTCCCGTCGGTGTTCCCGTTCAACCACAACGGCGTGGCGCTGTCGGCCGAGGCGCTCGAGCAGACCGACGGAGGCACGCGAATCGTGGAGCCGAGGATCCTCAACGGTGTTCAGACCCTCATGACGCTGGAGCGGTTCCTGACCGCGAGTGCGGACAGCGATTCGTTCCGGCAGGGCTCCCGGAAGCTCGAAGGCGTCAAGGTTCTCTGCAAGGTTGTGACCAAGGCCCAACCCGACTTCGTCACCAACGTGACGGTCAACAACAACCGGCAGAACCCGGTGGAGCCTTGGAACCTGAGGGCGAACGATCGCATCCAGCTCGAGCTGCAGGACAGGTTCCGCGATCAGCTCGGAATCTACTACGAGCGCCAGGAGAACGCCTTCTCCGGCCTGAGCGAGGATGATCTCGGCGGACTCGGGATCAAGGAGCTCAAGGCATTACAGCTGGTGCCTCTCGCCAAGACGTTCCTGGTCGCGGACGGCGACATAGACAAGCTTCAGCGCCTCCGCCAGGTTTTCGACGACGACTACCAGTACTCCCAGGTCTTCAGCCCGGGGCGCCTGAGGGTGGATGCGCGCCACATCGTGCTCTGCTACAAGATCCAGTTCCGGCTCCGCAAGCTGGTGAACGACATCTTGGAAAAGGGTGTCAACCGGTACTTCTACGTCAGCAGGGCGCGCAACCTCGTCTGGGCGCTGCTGTGCCAGGGCGTGCTCAACGAGGCGGACCTGGATGTGCGTGCCGAGCGGTTCGGCACCAGCCTGAGCCTCGAGACCAACTTCACGGAGTGGCTCTCGTACCTGGCGACGAACCGCTGCCGCTTCGTGATCCGCGACGTCCTCGAGCAGAAGCCGTATCAGGAGAAGGCGGCCGAGGGCAACTTCAGCTTCCTCCGCACGAACGCCTTCTACGAGAAGTGCATGGCGCTGGCCCACAAGAGCTGGAAGTGGGAGAGGAAGAGACTGAAGTAGCGGTCCCCGCCTTCGGCTTGCCGGAACGCAGGCCGGGCCCGGGTCTGCTGCCGCCGTTGTTCTCGGGCGCCGCGGATCCCTCCCGCGTCGGAAACACCCCCGGCCTTGGCAGGGTTGTCCGGTAGGAACGCTCGCCACGAGAGCGCCGGCGCTCGAGGGGAAGTGTGGCGGACGTGTTTCGTGATTGAATAGAAACGTGGAGAAGCACCACCCGCTGCTCGAGCGGGCCCAGCAGGCCCCTGAGGCTCCGGGCGTCTACCAGTTCCAGGACGCGCGCGGGAGGGTGCTGTACGTCGGCAAGGCGAAGCAACTGCGCCGGCGGGTGCTCTCGTACTTCTCACGCCAGCTCGAGCCGCGCCTGGCGGGCATGCTGGTGCGTGCCAGGAGCCTGGATTTCTTGGTTACGGCGACCGAGGTTGAGGCGCTCATCCTCGAGAACCGCTTCATCAAGCGCCACCGGCCGCGTTACAACGTGCTTCTCCGCGATGACAAGACCTACCCCTACGTGAAGCTGACCACCGGGGAGGACTGGCCCCGCGCCCTCCTCACTCGCCGGATCCTCGATGACGGACACGCCTACTTCGGGCCCTACCTCGGCCACGGAATGGCGGCGCGGGTGATGGACCTGATCCGCACGCGGACCCAGGTGCGAACGTGCAGCATCGAGATCGACGGCACCCTGCCGCGACCTTGCCTCTACTACGACATGGGTGCCTGCCTCGGCCCGTGCGTGGCTGGTCTGACCACACCCGAGGAGTACGGCCGCGCCGTGGAAGAGGTCGTGCTGCTGCTCGAAGGCCGCCACCAGGAGCTGAAGCCCCGGCTGGAGACCCAGATGTGGCGTGCGTCCGAGAACCACGAGTACGAGCGCGCCGCGCGTTACCGCGACCTGCTGCGGGCGCTCGACGAACTGGCCCGCGGCCAGAACGTAGAGATAGCCGGGTCCGGATCGGTGGACGTCGTGGGCGTGGAGGGGGACGGCCGCGATGCCTCCATCGTGGTGCTGATCTACCGGGACGGAAAGCTGGTGGACAAGCGGGAGTTTCACTGGGAGGGCCTGGACGCTCAGGCCGACGCGAGCTTCCTCGGGGCTTTCCTCGGCCAGTTCTACGAGGCCAACCCAGCCGTGCCGGAGCGCGTCGAGGTGCCGTTCTCCCCCGAGGATGCCGACGCCCTTGTCGGTTTCCTGAAGCAGCAGCGGGGGGCTGCGGTGAGGCTGCTTGAGCCGAGGCGCGGCCAGCGTGCGCGCGTGCTGGCGCTCGCTCAGGAGAACGCGCGCGCGGCATTCAGGCTGCGCTTCCGCCACCCGCTCCGCGAGGCCGAGCGGGTGGGGGAGGAGATCGCTTCGGTGCTCGGCCTGCCCAAGCCGGCCGCGCGACTCGAGTGCTTCGACATCTCACACCTCCAGGGCGAGGCCCAGGTGGCCTCCCTCGTGGTGTGGGAGCGCGGGAGGATGCGCAAGGGCGAGTACCGCTCCTTCAACGTCCGGTCGGGCAAGGGGGCAGACGACCCCGCGGCGGTTGGGGAAGCCGTGGAGCGCCGCTACCGCCGGAGGCTCGCCGAAGGCGCGCCGTTGCCGGATCTGGTGCTCGTGGACGGCGGGCCCACCCAGCTCGACGCGGCCGTTCGCGGGATTGCATCCGCGGGATGCAGGCTCCAGGCCGCCGCGCTTGCCAAACGCCTCGAGGAGATCTACCTGCCCGGCCGCTCGAGGCCGCTGCTGCTGGAGCCCAACCACCCCGTGCGCCTCCTCCTCCAGCGGGTGCGCGACGAGGCGCATCGTTTCGCGGTCACCCGGCACCGGCGGCGGCGCAGTGCGCGGCGGCTCGCCACTCAACTCGTGGCGGTCCCGGGCATCGGGCCCAAGCGGGCTCACCGCCTGCTTGTGCGCTTCGGGTCGGTGGACGGGGTGCGTGCGGCCGACCTCGAGGCTCTCGAAGCCGTGATCGGCCGCAAGGTCGCTGCGGACCTGTGGCGAAGCCTGCACGCCGCCCCGGCCGGGGAGTGAAACCCACGGCCGCTCGAGCGCGTGGCGGCCGTGGGACCCCGGGGTCTTCGAGACCCGCAAGGCGCGCGCCCGCGGTGCCCTTTGACGCCAGGGGTCGGTTTTCGCTAGTGTTGCGGCCATGGGACGTGCATCGGCAGCGGGCCAACTGGCCCTCTGGGTCGGCCGAAGGGGCAAGGGGTCGGCGAGCCTGCGCTGGGATCAGCAGGAGCTAATTCTCCACGTCTCGGGCCTGCAGATCGTCGGTGTCGAGGGTGAGGACAACGGGCACCTCGCGGCCGCCTTCGGGCTGACCAGCGGTGGCGAGTGGTTCGCCCAGGCCGCGGCTGCCGTTGCTGCCGGGGAAGTGTCGCAGGGTGAGGCCAACGCGGTGGTGAAGCGGGCCCTTGCCGAGCGCCTGCGGGAGTTCCTGCTTGCCTCCGATGCCGAGGCGAGCTTCGAGAGCGGGCTCCCGCCGGAAGCCCACGCTCTCACGATCTCGTATCCGCACCTGGTGGTCGAGATGGTGCTCGGCGCAGGCGGGGAGAGCCTGGTCGAGACCCTCCTCCCCGAGCCGTCCCTGCTTCTGCGCCGGTTGCCCGAGTTCCCCAAACGGGTCGGCGCCCTGGGCCTGACCGAGGAGGCCATGGCAATCCTCGCCAAGATCAACGATCAGCGGTCGGCACACGACATCGCCGACCCCTCACCGCACGGGAGGGAGCTGGCGCTGCGGCTGCTGGCGGCCGCCACCGGCGCCGGGCTCGTGGAATCCGTCACCAGGATCACGGAGGTCCCGCTCGCCACGACGCCACCGCCGCGCTTCGCGGCCGTGCCGCGGCGCCGGACATGGCTTGTCGTCCTGGCGCTCGTCGTCGTGGGGGTCTGCGGGCTGCTGGTCGTCCGCCCCTGGAGCTCCTCCAAGGTCGTCGGCGGCGGCGGGCCGTGGGCGGTGGCGGTGGAGGGAGGCTGTCAGCCGGCCGAGGTCGAGCGGCTCTACCGTCGCCAGGAGCAGGACAAGGTGAACCTGCGCGTTGTGCCGTTCGGACAGGGAGATGGGCAGTGCTACCGCTTGATCTGGGGCCGTTTTCCAAGCAAGGAGGCGGCGGAGCAGACCATTTCTCGCCTGCCGGCGGGCACAGTGGCGCGGGGGTTTCCCCCGCACGTCGTGCGCGTGGAGGGCAACGCTCCTTGAGCGCGTGCCTTTGCCCGGCTAGAATCTAACGAGATGCCCGAAGGCCGAAACCTCGCCGGAAGGTTCCTGGTTGGGGGCCTCCCGCCCTTGATGCGTGAGCTTTACCGCCTGCTGGTTTCGGGTCGTCTCGACGTGACCGGCGGCGGGGCCACCCGGCACCTCTGGTTCGAGGCCGGGCAGGTGCGCGCCGTCATGTCCGAGGTGGAGGAGGAGAAGCTCGGGAAGTGGCTCGTGAGCCGCGGCATTCTCGAGGCAAGTCAGATGGCCCTATCGCTTCTTCGCCAGCCGGAGGGGGTCCGGTTCGGAACCTTTCTGGTGCAGGAGGGTGTGCTCACCGTGAAGGCGCTGGAGCAGGAGCTCGAGACGCTCTCGGTCACCATCGTCTCGCTCATGCTCGTCGAACCGGGCGAGTACCGGTTCACCGACGGAGAGAAGCTTCCCATGGACGCGGCCTCGATCGGGATGACCACCGCCTCGCTGCTCGCGGCGGCGGTGCGCGGCGTTCGCGATGAGGCTGCCATCAAGCGGTTCATCGATCCCCTCGGGTACGTGTGGACCGCGCAGGACGCCCTGCTGCAGTACCAGCAGATTCAGCTCAACCCCCAGGAGGGTTATCTGCTCTCGCGTGTGGACGGAACGAGCACCGCCGCCCAGCTGCAGCGCCTCGTTCCCATGCCCGGCGGTGAATTCTCAAGAGCTCTGGCGGCGCTGCTGGTGGCGGGCGTGCTCGAGATTCGGGACACCTCGTCGGCCCGCCCGCTCTCCCCTACCAGGGTGGCGTCGGCTCCCGAGCCGCCGGCCGAGGAGGAGCTGCAGTACAGCGCGCAGCAGCAGCGCGAGTACGCCGACGTGCTGAGGCTCGCCAACGAGATCCGCCACAAGGACTATTACCGGCGCCTCGGCCTTTCCCCCGGCGCGACGCAGGACCAGATCCACTCGCGTTTCCTCGAGTTCGCCAAGCTCTACCACCCCGACCGCGCGCGCGAGGCCCACCTCCTCTCGGTGCGCAACGAGCTCGCGGCGATCTACTCGGCGGTCCAGGAAGCCTACGACACCCTCGGCAATCCCGAGCGGCGCCCGCGTTACGAGCAGACGCTCCACGAGTCGTCCACGCAGAACATCGACTCCTACAAGGAAGAACAGAGGCGCCGTGCGGCCCGGGGCGCGGTGGTGGACGCGAACGTCTCTCGCGCCAAGGAGTTGGCGCGTGTGGGAGACGTCGGCATGGCGGTGCAACTGCTCGACCAGGCGGTCCGGCTGAACCCGCAGGCCGAGACGCTGCTGACGCTGGCGCGCCTGGAGTTCAAGAACCCGATGTGGAGCCAGCGGGCACTGGACCACCTCAAGCACGCCGTGGCGCTGGCCCCCGACTACACGGAGGCCTGGCTGGAGCTCGCCAACTTCTGGGGTACGCGCAACAAGCCCGACCGGCAAAGACAGTGCCTCGAGAGGATCCTCGAGTCCGACCCGCACAACGAGGACGTGAAGGCCACCCTGTCCGCCCTCAAGCGCCAGAAGCCGGTTCGCAAGCGCTAGCGCGGAGAGGCCGAGGTGCCCTGGCTCCTGGACGGCAACAACCTGGCGCGGGGGCGCGACCGTGAATCGGTGCGGCGTGCGGCCTTGGCCGTTGCGCGCCACGAGCGGGTTCGGATCCTCGTCTTCTTCGACGGGGCACCCCCTCAAGGAGCGGGAGAAGCCGAGAAGCTCGGCTCCGTCGAGGTCAGGTACGTCGGGCACGCGGACTCCGCGATCCTGGCCTTCCTGCGCAGGTCGGGGCGAGGGTGGCGGGTCGCGACCGACGACCGCGCGCTGGGGCTCGCGGCTCGCGCGGCGGGCGCGGATGTCGTCCCGGCCGCCAGATTCTGGCAGAAGGCCGCTACCGCCCCGCGCGCGGACGATGCCGAGAGAGTCCCGGCGCGACGGATCGACGAGGAGATGGCCTACTTTGCCGACGCGGCGCACAGGCTCCCGGGGGGGCCGGCTCGGGTCGCGCGGAGACGCGCTCGCCCGCGCCGCCCCAGGGCGGTAGAATAGGATTGGCACCCGAGGCGGCAGGTGCTCGCGTCCCCGCTCTGCGGGGCCGAGGAAAGTCCGAACTCCTGATGGGAGCACGCTGGGTAACGCCCAGCCGCGGCAACGCGAGGGAAAGTGCCACAGAAAACACACCGCCCGGTGGTCGCCGCCGGGTAAGGGTGAAAAGGTGGGGTAAGAGCCCACCGCCCGGCCGGCGACGGTCGGGGCACGGCAAACCCCGTGCGGAGCAAGGCCAAATAGGGGGATCGACGGGACCCATCACCGGTTCCCCGCCTCGGCGGGGAGGATCCCCGGGTAGGCCGCTCGAACCGGCCGGCGACGGCCGGTCAGAGGAATGAGCGCCGTCCTGCTTCGGCAGGACACAGAATTCGGCTTATCGCTCCCTCTGGTGCCCTGGGGGGGCCGAACAGGCCCCCTCAGTTTTTTTCTACCTCGATGGGGCCGCGCACCCGCTACAATCAGTCGATGAGCGCCGTTGTTCGGCCTTTGCCGGCGCCGCTCGAGCCGGGTGCGCGGGTGGGTGTGATGGCACCGGCGGGGCCGTGCGACCCCGCCGCGGTGCGGTCGGGGCTCGAGTTCTTGCGTGCGCACGGGTTCGAGGCCGTGCCGGCGCCGAACCTCGCGTCCCGCACGGCCTACGTGGCCGGCTCGGATGAGGAGCGCCTCGCCGGGATTCTGGCTCTCCTCGACGGAGGTGTCGAGGCGCTGGTCGCGGCGCGGGGCGGATACGGGGTGATGCGGCTGCTCTCCAGGATGCCGTGGCAGCGCCTGGCTGCCTGGAAGGGATGGGTCGTGGGCTTCTCGGACATGACGGCCCTCCACGCCGGGCTGGCCACCCGCTTTCCCCGCGCGACCCTTCATGGTCCGATGGTCACGTCGCTCGGCCGCGACCGTGCGGGCGGCGAGCTACTGGTCTCCTGGCTTTCGGGACGCGCCCCACGCCGGCTGTTCGAGGTGAGCCCGGCGCGGGTGGCGCGGCCAGGTGTGGCACGGGGCGTGTCGGTGGGCGGCACGCTTTCGCTGCTGGCGGCGCTCGTCGGGACGCCGTTCGAACCCGACTACCGCGGCGCGATCCTGTTCCTAGAGGACGTGAACGAGCCGCTGTATCGGCTCGACCGTTTGTTGACCCAACTTCGACTGTCATCTAGACTTGCAGAGGTAAAGGCCGTTGTCTCAGGCAGGCTGGCACGGTGTGGGCGGGGCGAGCCCGGGTGGCGTGAGCGCTGGCGCCGGCTGCTGGTCGAAGCGGTCCCGCCCGACGCGGTGGTCGTCGAGGGGCTCCCGTTCGGGCACGGGGGCGGCAACGTGCCCTTTCCGCTGGGGGTGGAGGTGGAGGTGAACACGGTCCGGGGCGAGATCTCCTGGGGAGGTGCGTAGGTGCCCAAGGTCCGGGTGTCCGGGGTCGAGAACCAGAAGCTCCAGGAGTTCCTCCACCGGTTCGAGGCGGGCGTCGTGATCTTCCGCGAGGGCGACCTCGGCAGCGAGATGTACATCATCCAGAGGGGCCACGTGAAGATCTCGCTGGTGGTGGGAGGACGGGAACGCGAGCTCGCGGTCCTCGAGAAGGGCGACTTCTTCGGGGAGATCGCGCTCCTCGACGAGTCTCCGGCGCGCTCGGCCACCGCGACCGCGATCGATGACGTGGAGGTCCTCGAGCTCTCGAGCAGGGACCTCAACCAGATCCTCCGACGGAAGCCGGACATCGCGGTCCGCATGATGACGAAGCTCTCGGAACGCCTGCGCGAGTCGAACCGGCGGTTCGAGGAGTTCGGCTCGCGTGAGGAGCTCTCCGCATTGACCCCGGCGCCCTCGCGGCAGGGGATCGAGGCCAAGGCGGTTCTCGCACACGCACCGTCAGGGCGGCTGTTCCCGTTGCGCCCGTCCGGCGAGAGCACCCTGGGTCGCCACGACCCGGTGACCGGCGTGACACCGGATGCGGACCTCTCCGCGCTCGATCCGGAGCGGACGGTCTCTCGTTGCCACGCCACGATCAGCGCGGCTGACGGCAAGCTCACCATCACCGAGACCAACGCGTCCACCAACGGGACGTTCGTCAACGGGGCCAAGCTCGAGCCGTTCGAGCCGTTCTCCCTCAACCACGGCGACTCCGTCCAACTCGCCCTGGTGACGCTTCGACTCCATGTGATTCTCGACGGCGGATGACTCTCCCGCTGTCAAGCCCGCTGTCGGCGATCAGGGGCGTGGGCGCCGCCGGCGAGCGCGCCTTTGCGGCCGCAGGCGTGGGCAGCGTCGGCGACCTTCTCTGGTACCTGCCTCACCGCTACGAGGATCGGTCCAATCCGCGCCGCATCGCCTCCCTGACCACACCCGACACAACCGTCACGGTAGTGGGACGCCTGGTGCAGATCGTCGAGCGGCGCGCCCGAAACCGCCGTCTGCGGATCGTGGAGGCCCTGGTCGATGACGACACCGGCTCGCTCGCGGTGGTGTGGTTCAACCAGCCGTACCTCACCACCACGCTGCGCGAGGGGATGCGTGTGTGGCTCTACGGCACGCTGCGCCCCGCGCGCAGCGGCTGGGGGCTGCAGCTCGTCGCCCCCGAGTGGGAGGTGGAGGACGAGGAGGAGTCACCGGTCCACCTCGGGCGCATCGTGCCGATGTACCGCCGCGTTGGAACCTGGAGCGGCCGCCGGGTGCGGACCCTGGTCGCCCGCGCGCTCGAAGGGCTGGCGGAGATCACCGACCCGCTCGCGCCGCTGCTTCCTGCGGACCTCGGGCTGCCGCCCCTGGGGGAGGCGCTTCGAAGCGTGCACTTCCCGGTGCCGCCGGGCGACGGGGCCCGGGTGGACGGGTTCTTCGAGGACCTGGCGATGCGCCGCACGCCGCACCACCGGCGGCTGGCGTTCGAGGAGCTGCTGGCCCTTGCCGTGGTTCTAGAGCGGGAGCTTCGGCGTCGCCACCGGCAGCAGGCCCCGGCCTGCGCCGTGACGGACGAGATTCGGGACAGCGCGCGGAACGTGTTGCCGTTCCACCTGACCGGGGCGCAGCGCCGTGTGCTCGCCGAGATCGTGGCCGACCTCCAGAAGGAGTACCCGATGGCACGGCTCCTTCAGGGGGACGTGGGCTCCGGAAAGACGATCGTGGCCGCGCTTTCGGCGCTGGTGGCGCTGGCATCGGGCCACCAGGTGGCGCTGCTGGCTCCGACGGAGCTGCTGGCGCAGCAGCACCACCTCACCCTGAGCCGCCTGCTGCGCCCGACGCCCTACGGCCCCGAGCTGTTGATCGGCTCGCTTCCCGCAGCGGAGAAGCAGCGGGTGCGACGCGGTCTGGCCGACGGCACGGCGCACCTGGTCGTGGGCACCCACGCCCTCATCGAGGATGCGGTGGTGTTCGGGCGCCTGGGCCTCGCCATCGTCGACGAGCAGCACCGCTTCGGGGTGGCACAGCGCCAGGCGCTGCTCGAGAAGGGGGAGGCGCCGCACTTGCTGGTGATGACCGCGACGCCGATTCCCCGCTCGCTGGCGCTCTCTCTCTACGGGGACCTGGAGGTCTCGCTCCTCGACGAGATGCCACCGGGGCGCTCTCCTGTGCGCACGGTCATGCGCGACGACGCCTCGCGGCCGAAGCTGGCCGAGTTCCTTCGCAGGGAGATTGGCGAGGGTGGACAGGCGTACTGGGTTTTCCCGCTAATCGAGGAGTCCGAGAAGATCTCCGCGCGAGCCATCGCGAGCCACGCCCGGGCAGTTCGCCAGGCTTTGCCCGGCGTGCGCGTCGAGGTCGTGCACGGCCGCATTCCGGCCGTCGAGCGTGAGTCCGTGATGGCCGCCTTCGCGGGTGGAGATGTCGGGGTGCTCTGCGCAACCACCGTGATCGAGGTCGGCGTGGACGTGCCCAACGCCTCGGTGATGGTGATCGAGAACGCGGAGCGCTTCGGCCTCGCCCAGCTCCACCAGCTTCGCGGCCGGGTGGGGCGAGGCCGCCGCCGTTCGTTTTGTGTCCTCCTGACCGGAAAGGACTGCTCGCCGGAAGCCATGCGCCGTCTCGGGTTCCTCGCGGGCACCGGCGACGGCTTCCGAATCGCCGAGGAGGACTTCCGCCTGCGTGGCCCCGGGGAGTTTACCGGCCTGCGCCAGTGGGGGCGCCCCGAGTTCCGGGTGGCGAGCCTCTGGCTGCACCGGCGGGAGCTGGAGGCGGCCCGTGCCGTCGCGGCGGCGGCGGCCCAGCGCGGCGAGCTCGAGGCCCTCGCGACCGCCGTGCGCTGCCCCGGCGAGCTGGGGCCGGCCGTGCCTGCCGGCTAACTTTTTCGAGCGAACGAGCCTTCGGCGAGCAATCCAGGCTAGAATCGCGGCATGGCGAACGCCGATCATGTGCGGCTTCTGTTCTCCCCGGACTGGTCGCGGTGGCGCGCCTCCAACCCCCGGATCCTTCCGGACCTCGTGGAGGCCGACCTGCGGGGGAAGGATTTGCACGGCGTGGACCTCTCGCATGCGGTGCTCATGCGGGCCGACCTCCAGGGTGCGAACCTCTCCGGCGCTTCGCTCGCACACGCACAGGTGGACGGGGTACTCCTCTCGGGGGCGGTGCTGGACGGCGCCGACTGCACCGGCGTCCACTTCGACCTCCTCGACGTTCGGTCCTGCTCACTCAAGCACGCCTTGCTCGAGGCCGCCACGTTCCGAGGCGCAGACTTCACCGGGAGCGACCTCGAGGGAGCGAACCTGGGGCAGGTCAGCTTCGACGGGGCGATCCTGGAGCGGGTCAACTTCGCCGACGCCGACATGACGAACTGCTCCCTGCGAGGGGCCCGTGTGGAGAAGGCGTCCTTCGTGCGCGCCAGCCTCGTGGGCGCCGTCCTGGAGGGCGTCGTGCTGGAGGGCAACGACCTGAGCGGGGCGAACCTGGAGAAGGTCCAGGGCATGCGTCTGCAGTTGCCCGACGCCACCCTGGTCGGGACGCGCTTCCGTGGCGCCAACCTGCGCGAGGCGAACTTCCTGCGGGCCAACCTCAAGGGCGCGGACTTCGAGGGCGCCGACATCTCTCACAGCACGTTGCGCCAGGCGAACATGGAGGGCGCGCGCCTCTTCAACTGCGATGCTCAGGCGGCCGACTTCCGGGACGCCAACCTGCTCAACGCCGATCTCAACGGGATTCAACTCGCAGGCTCGCAACTCCAGGGCATTGACTTCCGGTCGCCCAAGCTCGGGCGGGTCTCATTGGTACGGGCCAACCTCACCGGCGCCACCTTCGTCGGGTGCAACCTGCAGACGTTCCGGCTCGAGCAGGCCAGGCTCGAGGGCGCCGACATGCGCGACGTCAACCTGGAAGCGGCCAACCTGGACGGGGCGATCCTGACCGGCGCGAACCTGCGGGGGAGCAGGCTCCGGCAGGCGTCGCTGGTCGGGACAGTTGGCGTGGACGCCGACCTCTCCGGCTGCGACCTGATCCTGGCCGACCTGCGCAACGCCGATTTCACGCGCGCCGACCTGCGTTTTACCCGTCTCGTTGGTGCCAACTGCGGCCACGCGCGCTTTGCCTTCGCGGACTGCAGGAAAGCCGACTTCACGAAGGCAGTTGTCGGAAGCGCGAACTTCTGGGGCGCCATGCTCGGCGGCACCACGATGCCGATCACTGCGCTCCACTGGCGGATCGGGCGCGTGCTGACCGCGATCATCACCACGTCGCAGCGCAAGCGGCAGGAGAAGGAGAAGCGCGAGCAGCAGAGACGGATTCGCGAGACCGTGCGTCTCGTGCGGGAGATCGAGGAGAAGGATCCGCGTCTCAGGCGCCAGGCGCAAAAAAGGTCGGGGCGCAGCTAGGCGCGCCCCGGCGTATCGACCGGCCGTGTCTCCAGCTCGAGCGCCTTCACCTTGACGAACGGCAGGTTGCGGGCGCGCCGCTGCATCTCGATGATCCCGGGCAAAGGCCCGACAAACGTCCCCACAATACGGTAGACGTACGCGTGCTCAGGCGTGTACAGCTCTGCCCCGCGTGCACTCGGATCCTGCGCTTCGGTCTCCTCGAGGTTTTCGCCCTCGACACCGGGGGGCAGGCCCATCACCAGCTTCTGCCTGAGCTTCTCGGCGAGGTCTCGGGAGAACGCCTCTGCGGAGAACGGCACTCTCGCCCGCACGACCTCGCGCACGGTTTCGAGCTTGAGGCCGGCCTCCCGGCCCCGGCTCCGCAGAGCGGCGACGACCTCCTCGGCGAGCGTGGCAGGTGCGAAGACCAGATGGTGTGAGCCCGCCGCGAAGAGCTTCTGAAGCCGCTGCGAAAAGGGGCTCGCCTCGAGATCGAGGTCGTGGCCGAAGACCACGGCCTCCTTCCCGCCGTGCGCGGCCTCGCACGCGGCCACGAAGCCCCGCAGGGCATCGTCGGTACCCCTCACGGTGATCTCGTACCAGACGCTCATTGTGGGTTACTCCTCATTCGAAGAACACCCAGGTCACGAGCAGGAAGATCGGGACCAGGCAAGGAAGTGTGTAACGCGCTATGTACCCGAAAAAAGACGGCATCTCGACCCCCGCTTCTTCGGCGATCGACTTCACCATGAAGTTCGGCGCATTGCCGATGTAGGTGTTCGCTCCCATGAACACCGCGCCGGTGGCAATTGCCCGAAGGTAGGCACCCTGTTCCGAGATTAGCCGGAGAATGGCCTCCCTCTCGGGCACGCCGGGGAAGAGACGGCCGAGCGCCGTGGAGAGAAAGGCCAGGTAGGTCGGGGCGTTGTCCAGGAAGGAGGAAAGTCCTCCAGTCACCCAGAAAAACCCCGCCGGGGAGTGCACGGCTCGGACGGCGGGGGCAAGGGCACCGTGCTCCCCGGCGCGCAGCATCAGCAGCGGTGGGATGATGGTCGCAAAGATGCCGGCGAACAGGATGGCAACCTCTCGGATCGGGCCCCAGGTGTACTCGTTCTCCTCCCTGGTACGTCCGGCGGTGGTCAGCCAGGAACCTGCCGCCATCAGGAGCAGGAAGGCGTCGCGCAGGAGGTTCTGAATCTCCTGGTGGACCCCCAGGATCGAGACTCCGCCCGCGTGCCATATGCCCGACACGAACACCGCCGCGAGCACGCCGGCAAGGAAAAGGAAGTTGTGCCAGCCCTCGACGCGGAGCGGCTCGCGAGGGGCTGTCCGAGGAGCACGCACTGAGGGGTCCTCCCGCCGCCAGTGGTACGCGTCGATTGCGACATACGCGGCGAGTGTGAGCAGGGCAACCAGCAGCATCTCCTTCCACAGCGAGAGCGGCCAGAAGAACGGCACGCCGTGCAGGAAACCGAGGAAGAGGGGAGGGTCGCCGAGCGGGGTGAGCGTGCCGCCGATATTGGCCACCAGGAAGATGAAGAAGACCACGGTGTGGGCGGTGTATCGCCGCTCGCGGTTGGCGCGGAGCAGAGGCCTGATGAGCAGGACCGCGGCGCCGGTGGTGCCGATCCAGGAGGCGAGGAACGTACCGATAACCATGATTGCAGCGTTGACCGCCGGCGAGCCGCGCAGAGTCCCGCGGATGAAGATCCCGCCCCCGATCGTGAAGAGCGTGCCTATCAGGATAATGAACGGCACGTAGTCCGCGATTGCCATGTGCAGGATCTCGCCCACCGCCGGCCTCCCATAGGCGGCAACGAAGGGAACTGCCAGCGCCAGCGTCCAGAATGCCGCGACCTCGGGGTAGTGGTGATGCCAGAACCGTGGTGAAAGCAGGGGGAAGAGCGCTATGGAGAGCAGGATACCGACGAAGGGGAGTGCGCTCCAGGCGGGGAGTACCGAGCCGAGGTCCATTGCAGGCTGCGCGGCGTCGGCGGGGCAGGGCAGCAGCGTGAGCACGAACGCGGCGGGAGCCGCCAGGCGCAGGGGATGGGGTGCCGACATTCGCCCTTCCTCGGCCGCGGTTGCACACCGGGCGCGAGGAGGCTAGCACAGCAGGGTTAGGCGTCGAGGTTCGGGGTTGGCGGGATGCTGGGGTCTCCGCCACTCAAGCCTCAGGCCGTGCCCCGGGGTGGGCGGCTAGCCCCAGAGCGGCTGTTGGGCGGTAGGATAGTGAGGCGGGAGGGTTCGATGATCGCGGTGCTCGATGCCAGCCAGATGCGCGAAGCGGACCGCGTGACCATACGCGAGTTGGGGCTTCCCGGCATGGTCCTCATGGAGGCCGCCGCAGGCGCTGTCACAGAGGTGGTGGCGGACCGCTTCGCCGAGACGCAGCGTGTGCTGGTCGCGTGCGGGCCCGGCAACAACGGCGGCGACGGCCTCGCGGTGGCCCGCCAACTGCGCTGCCGTGGCTTTGCGGTGGACGTGGCGCTGCTGGTGGGTGAGCCGGAGCTGAGGGGGGACGCCGCCGCCCAACTTCAACTGGCGCGCAAGTTCGGGGTGACGATCCACAGGTGCGGGTCCCGACCGTCACGGCTCGCCGACCTCCTTCCAGGCGCAAGCGTGATCGTGGATGCGCTCTTCGGCACCGGTCTGGACCGCCCGCTCGAGGGGCGCTGGGCGAAAGTGGTTGGCGTGCTCAACGGCGCCGGTGTGCCGATCGTGGCCGTTGACATCCCTTCCGGCCTGCAGGGCTCCTCGGGCGAGGTGGTCGGGGAGGCCGTGGAGGCCGCGGTGACCGTGACGTTCGCGGCGCCCAAGGTGGCCCATGTGCTGCCGCCTGCATGCTGGCGCTGCGGCGAGGTCGCGGTGGCGGACATCGGCATCCCTCCGTGGGTGGTGCAGGGCCAGGCGAAGCTGGGGCTTGTGGAGGGCGAGGACGTGGCCGGCTGGCTGCCGCACCGCGCCGTGGACGCGCACAAAGGCAACTTCGGTCACCTCCTCGTCGTCGCGGGGCGGGAGGGGAGGGCGGGGGCGGCGGTGCTGGCGGCACGCGCCGCGGTGACCCTCGGCGCGGGCCTGGTGACGGTTGCGACCGCGCACGGCGCCGTGCGGCCGGTCCAGGCACAGGTTCCAGAGGCGATGGTGGACCCCCTGCCGGCAGGCAAGGACGGCGCGGTGAGCGGCGAGGGGCTGGAAGGGTCTCTCGGCAAGGCGACCGCCCTCGCCGTGGGACCTGGTCTCGGGACCTCGGACGGTCCGCGCCGCCTGCTCGCGACGATCCTCAGGGAGTGGCCGGGACCGCTCGTGCTGGATGCCGATGCACTCACCCTGCTCGCGGGCAGGCTGGAGGAGCTGCGCGGGCGCACCTCGCCGACCGTGCTCACGCCTCACCCCGGCGAGTTGGGGCGCCTGCTGGGCGTGCCCACCGCAGAGGTGACCAGGGATCGCCTGCAGGCGGCACAGGAGGCGTCGAAGCGCTCGGGGGCGGTAGTGCTGGCCAAGGGGGCTCGCACCGTGATCGCCTCCGGCGCGGAGTGGAGCCTGGTCAACCCGACCGGGACGTCGGGCCTCGCCTCTGGCGGCGCCGGTGACGTGCTCACCGGCGCGATCGGGGCGCTGCTGGCGCAGGGGGTGCCGGGCCGGGAGGCGGCAGCCGCGGGCGCCTGGCTGCACGGCCGCGCCGCCGAGATCGCCGGCGAGCGTTTCCCGGGCGCGGTGCCCGCTGGGGCCCTCGTCGAGGAGCTCTCGCGGGCCGAACTGGAGGCGCGCCAGCTCGCATGAGCGAGAACTCACTCCCGGGAGAGGTCGTTCTGTCGGATGCGGGAGCGACGGAGGGGCTGGGCGAACGGATCGCGGGGCTGGTTCGGCCCGGCGACCTCCTGCTGCTCGAGGGCCCGCTCGGGGCGGGGAAGACCACGCTGGTGCGCGGCCTGGTGGCGGCGCTCGGCGGCGACCCGGGTGAGGTGTGCTCGCCGACGTTCGTGCTGCTCGAGAGCTACGCGGTGCGCGCGGGTGGCATCGCACGGGTTCATCACGCGGACCTCTATCGCTTGCGCGGCCGTCACGCCGCCCCGTGGGACGAGGTTGGCTTGGGCGAGGCGCTCGAGGACGCGGTCGCCATCACCGCGGTCGAGTGGCCGGAGTCGTGGGGCTTTCCCGGCGCGGAGGGAACGCGGGTGCTGCGGGTCCGCCTCGCGCACCTCGGCGAGGGCCGCCAAGCCCAGTTGGAGTGGGTCGCCCCCGAGGCGTGAAGGCTTGAAGGCTTGAAGGCTTGAAGGCTTGAAGGCTTGAAGGCTTGAAGGCTTGAAGGCTTGAAGGCCTTTCTATCCTGAGGGCAAGCCAGGAGCACATTCGCGGCTGGTTGTCGAGCGTTCTATCGGCCCGCTCTTTGGTTGTTTCGAGCCTCCAGGCCTGGATTGGTGGCCGGGCGGGTAGGCCTTCACGCCCTGGTCGGAGGTGGCGCTCAGCGCTTGAAGAAACCGGTCTGGGGCTTCTCCGGCGCGGCCTTGGCTCCCCCCGAGATCTGCTGGTTCAGCTCGCGGATGCGGTCGTTGAGCTTCTCGATCCGCGCCTCGACGTCCCGGGCCTGCCGGTCTTTCTCGACCCGCAGCGCCTCGAGCTGGTTTCGGAGCTCGGAGGCGGTCGCCCCGGAGGCAGACATCTCGTGCTTGAGCGCCGCCACTTGGGCCTCGAGCTGGGCGATCTGCTCGTCCTTCTCGACCGTGCGGAGCTTCCAGCGCTCCTCCTGCTCCTCGTAGAGGCGCTTGATCTCCGTGAGCTCGATGATGTTGGCAAAGTCCGCGGGCGATGGTGCCATTCTGCCCTCCCGCTGCGCATCCTCGATGCTCGGGAAGAGCTTGCGCAGCTTCAGTGAAAGGTCATCCGGGTCCGGCGAGTTCTCCTTCGCGACGTCATAGGTGATGGCCCCGTTTGCCAGCAGGGCGATGAGACTCTGGTTCATTGTCTGCATGCGAAAGTACGAAACGGAGCTCTCGATCTCATCGTGGATCTCCTTGATCTCAGCGTTCTCGATGTGCTTGGAGATCTTGGGCGAATTGATGAGAATCTCGCAGGCGGGGAGGCGGCCCTGCCCGTCGGCCCGGTTGACCAGCTGCATCGAGACGACCGCGCGAAGCACCTGCGCGAGTTGCGAGTGAATCTGGTCCTGCTGGTCGGGGGGGAACGCGTCGATGATCCGGTCGATGGTCTGGCTTGCGCTGTTGGTGTGCAACGTCGAGAACACCAGATGCCCCGTCTCGGCCGCGGTGAGCACCGTGGACATGGTCTCGATGTCGCGCATTTCGCCGACCATGATCACGTCGGGGTCCTGCCGCATGGTGTTGCGCAGAGCCTCGTGGAAGGCGGGCGTGTCGGTCCCAACCTCGCGCTGCGACATGGTGGCCATGTGGTCGCCGAAGAGGAACTCGATCGGGTCCTCGATGGTCACGATGTGGCACGGCCGGGTCTTCCCTATGTCCTGGATGATCGCTGCAAGAGTCGTGGACTTGCCCGAGCCGGTCGGGCCGGTGATCAGCACGAGACCGGCGGGGTAGTGAGTGAAGGTGCCCACCACCTCGGGCAGGTTCAGCTCGTCGTAGTTCTTGATGTCGAAAGGGATGCGGCGGAACACGGCCGCGATCGAGCCACGCTGCTGGTAGATGTTGCAGCGAAAACGCGCGACGCCCATCACACCGTAGCCCAGATCCACCGACTGCCGTTCCTCGAACTTCTTCCGCTGGAACGCGTTGAGCAGCGGCATCACCATCTCCTCGATGTCCTTCGGCTTTAACGCCACCGACTTGATGGGGACCAGCTTGCCCTGGAGCCGCAGCAGCGGCGGACGCGTCGGCTTGAGGTGCAGGTCAGATGCGCCCTTCTTGGTCATGAACTTGAGCAGATCATCGAGGGACAGCGGCGCGTCCATTACACGAATCTATCATCGGCCGCCGGGTGGGTCAACGAAACTCCTTCTCCCGGAGGAATCGTCGCGCCTGGGCACCGGTGCGGACCTCACCGCAAGCCTGCGCGAAGCGCAGCGCCCGAACCGCGGCCGCCCGCGCCGGTCCTGCCGGCAGCGCCAGCAGGTCGGCGATCTCGTCCCCGGAGAGCAGGGGAGGCCGCGAGGAGAAGCGCCGCCACCAGCGTACGAGTGCCACGCCCGCGCCCCGGGTGTTGTTGCCCTCCGTTGCGGCCCGTGCGACGGCCCATGCCACGGCGGGCTGGAGCAACTCGTCGGCCTCCGCGGCCATGCCGCGCTCCGCCGCGGCATCCCGGCCGAGAACGGCGAGCAGCCGCTCTCCGCTGGCGGCTGCCGCTGCGGCCCTCTGGGCGGCACGGGTCGGGAAGCCGATGGCCGCGAGGGCCGCGGCTGCGGCCGGCGCCTCCCACGCGTCGGGGAAGCCCGCGCTCGGGCTTGCGAGGACCGCGACCGCGACCTCGACAGCAGCGCGGGCGACCACTCCGCCCGCGTGTTGGAGAACCCCGAGCTCCCCCGCCAGTCGCGCGGCCGCCTGCACACGGGTGTAGCCCCGCCAGGCGGGGAGCATCGCTTCCATGACCCCGATCCTGGCGGCGACCAGGAGTGAACGCTCCACACCCGGACCGCCGAGGAGGAGACGGAGCTCCTCGCACACGCGCTCTCGGGCCACCGAGCGCAGGCCGGGAGCTGCCGCGCCGAGCTGCTTCTCGCTCTCCGCCGTGAGCCGGAGCTGGGGGTGGGTGGCGAACAGGCGCACCCCCCGCAGCACTCGTAGCGGATCGGAGACCAGGTTCTCCTTTCGCACTACCCGGATCCGCCCGGCGGCCAGGTCGTCGAGCCCTCCAACCAGGTCGAGCAGCGGGCCGCGCGGGAGCCGCCAGAAGAGCGCGTTCACCGTGAAGTCACGCCGGAAGATGTCGTGCTCGATCCCGCCTTCGATTCCCCAGAGATCCGCCTTGTGCCGCCCGCCCGCCACGCGCCAGGTCACGAGCGGCGGCCGCCCAAGGGGGAAGCAGCGCCCCCCGAGGTGGGCTGCGAGCGCCTCGGCTGCGGCCCGCGGATCACCTGTGACCGCCAGGTCGAGGTCGTGGGTGGGCAAGCCCAGCAGGCGGTCCCGCAGCGAGCCTCCCGTGAGGAACGTCTCGCCGCCGTCCCAGACTTTCGCGAGCCGGCCCAGGAGCGGGGAGGCGAGCAGGCGCCGGGCGGCTTCTGGCCCCGTCACCCTGCCCCCGTCCACAGCGGCAGCTCGACGAAAAAGCTGCTGCCCTCGCCGGGGGTGCTCTTGGCCCACACCCTGCCTCCCATCGCCAACATCAGCCGGCGGACGATCGCGAAACCGAGCCCCGCGCCCTTCCCCGGTTGGTTGCCGGGCACCCGCACGAACTCCTCGAAGATGTGGGGGAGGGACTCGGCCGGAATGCCCACGCCCTTGTCGCGCACGCACAGCACGGCCCGGTGCCCTCGCTTCTCCGCCGCCACCGCCAGTTCGCCCCCAGCCCGGGTGTGCTTCAGTCCGTTCTCGATCAGGTTGCGGAGAACCTGGCGGAGGCGCTCGGGATCCGCCCGCACCGGCAGCTCCGACTCGGCGCGCTCAAGCAGCGCGACCTTTGCGTTCGCTGCCAGCGGCTGCAGCGCCTCCATCACCGAGCTCACCGCGCCCCGACTCGAAACCATGCCGAGCGAGAGAGGCAGGTGACCACTTTCGAGCGCTGCAGCGTGAGTGCTGCTCGCGCCTCCCTGCAGACGGAGCAGTCCGCCGGCTCCTGCGGAGAGAACCTGGCGGTGGCTGGAAACCTTTCCGGCATGAGCTGGACGCGAGCGACAATTGCAGTTTAGCACGCTGGCAGCAGCGCTGGCGGCGCCTGTCGCGTCTGCAACCCGGTGCACCCGGCCTGTGAAGACCCGCGTGCTACCATCGCCTGGGACCGAGAAGAACGCGACACGGAGCCACATGCCCTTTTGCCGCGAACACCGCGATCACCTCGAGGGTCTGGCCAGCCCGGGAGCGAGACCGGGCGGGGCGGGGGCGCCGCGGTGGGTGCCGACGTTGACGGGGCGGGCGCGGCGCCTCGAGCCGCCCGCGTTGGTCCGGTGGTGATCGCGGGACCACTCCTCCTGGCAGCAGCCCTCTCGGCCGGGCACGCCGTCGTGGCCACGCTACCGGACGGAGGGCGCGTGGAGTGGCGGCGTGGGGAAGCACCGCAACTCCTTGTGCTGCCCCGCGCGGGGGAGGGCTGGACGCGGCTTTCCGTGCGCCTGACCGGCAGTGCGGACAACGCCGATGAGGTGCGCGCTGCAAACGATGGCCTCGAGCGGCCCCTCACCGGAATCCGCGTCCGGGTACCTTGGGTGCTTCTCCGGCCCGAGCTGCGCGTTGCCTGCGCGCGTGCCCTCTTCCCGCGTGACTGGCGGGGCGCCAGCGGCTGGGAGCACCAGATCCTCGCGCCCTGGGGCGGCGATGGCGAGTCCTGGTGGGAGCTTGCCGAGTGGTTCTGCGGTGACGGCAGCAACTACCCGGCGCTGCGCGACGCCAACCCCGCGCTCGGGCTGTACCCGGCACCCGGGAGCCACGTTCTGATCCCGGCCTCGGTGCTGCTGCCAGAGTTCCGGCGCCTCACCCCGGAAGCGTCGCCCGCGCCCGAGGTGCGTGCCGCCGCCCTCGAGCCAACACCGGCTCCAACAGCAACGTTGGTGCCGGCGCGCGCAGCGGCGAAGACCCCTCGGCCGATCGCCACCCAGGCACCTTCAGCGGCCGGCGAAGCGCTGGAGTACCGGGACGGGGAGGCGGTCTACCGGCTCAGGCAGGGCGAGGCGCTGTACTCCGCGGTGGTCGTGCGTTTCACCGGCCAGTTGCACGCCGCCGACGTCAACGCCACCGCGAAGGAGCTCGCGAAGCGGTCTGGGATCGCCGATGTCACTGCAATCCCGGTCGGCTACCCGGTGCGCATCCCGTTCGACTTGCTGCTCCCGGAGTTCCTGCCGGCGGGTCACCCGCGGCGCATTTCGTGGGAGAGGGAGAAGGAAGAGCTGGCAGCCGTAAAGCGCGTGATCCGGGCGGCTAATCTGGACGGCATCCACATTATCCTCGACGCCGGCCACGGCGGAGGGGACACCGGCGCAGTCGTGGGTGGGGTGTGGGAGAGCACCTACGTCTACGACGTGATGAACCGGGTCAAGCGGGTGCTGGAGGAGCAAACGAAGGCGACGGTCTGGGTGACCGTGCGCGATGCCTCGCTCCCCAAGCGCAAGGACGAGCGCGACGTACTGCCGCCCAGCCGAGACCAGCAGCTCCTGGTGGACCCACCGTACGACCTCGCCGACTCCTCCACGGGTGTGCACCTGCGCTGGATCCTGGGGAACTCGTTGCTGGAGCGCCTCAAGCGGCAGAAGGTCAACCCGGAGCGGGTCGCGTTCGTCTCGATTCACGCCGACTCGCTGCACCCGGCGGTGAGGGGGTTGATGGTCTACGTGCCGGCGCGCTCCCTGCGTTCGTCGCGAGCCCCTTTCACGAGGGCCGGTTACCCCTGCCGCGAGGTGAACACGATGAAGGCGCCCCGCTACCCGAAGAGCTTCCGCTCCCGCTCGGAGGCGCTGTCCAGCCAGCTCGGCGAGTCCATCGTGCGTGCCGCCGAGCAATCCTCCGTGCCCGTCCACCCGTACCAGCCGGTGCGCGCCTCGGTTCTGCGAGGGGGCTCGCGGTGGGTGCCCGCGGTGCTGCGGTACTCCACGGTACCCACCGCGGTCCTCATCGAGGTCTGCAACCTGAACAACGAGCAGGACCGGGAGCTCCTCCTCAGCTGGAGGTTCCGGGAAAAGCTCGCACACGCGATGGCCGCAGGTCTCGCCGAGGGGTTCTCCCATTGAGCTGGAAAGCGCTGCTCGGCCTCTCGGTCGCCGTGCTGGCGGTCTCGTGGGGCGCCCCGCTCGCGCGGGTAACCGCGGCCGCCCCGCTCGCGGTCGCGATGTGGCGGATGGTCCTGGCGGCCGGCCTGTTGCTGCCTGTCGCGGCGGCGCGCGGCAGCCTCGGCATTCCGGCGCGCCACCGGCCCGCGGCTCTTCTCTCCGGGCTTCTCCTCGGGCTGCACTTCGGCCTGTGGATTCCGTCGTTGTGGCTCACCAGTGTGTCCGCCTCGGTCGTGCTCGTGACAACCGGGCCTTTGTGGGTGCTGCTGCTCTCGCCCCGGTTCCTCGGAGCACGCATCGCGGGACGCAACGTGGTCAGCTTCGCGCTGGCCCTCGCCGGAGTGGTGATCATCGTCGGTGGGGACTTTCACCTGTCGCCGCGGGCGCTGGTGGGAGACCTGATGGCCCTCGCCGGCGCCGCGTGCATGGCGGGGTACATGGTCGTCGGCAAGCGACTGCGGCGCGAGGTGCGTCTCACCGGCTACCTCGCCGTGGTCTACGGGGGCGCGGCGGTGACGCTCGTCGCCGCGGTCCTTGCCCTGCGGGTGCCGCCCTGGCCGACGGCGACGGTCGCCTGGCTGCCGCTGCTCGGGATGGCGCTCGGGCCCACCCTCGTCGGCCACACGCTCCTGAACTGGGCGCTCGCGCACATGGAGGCGTACCGGGTCAACCTCGCGGTCCTGCTGGAGCCGGTGCTGGCTTCGCTGTGGACCTGGCTCTTCATCGGCGAGGTGCCGCCGCTCCATGTCCTGCCCGGTGCGGCGCTCGTGCTGGGTGCTCTCGCGCTGGAATTCCTCCCACGCGAAAGGGCGGCCTGAGCCGCCGGCGAAGGCACAAGATTGCCTGGCCCCGCTGCCTTCGGGGACCTAACGGATGGGAGAGAGTCGACAGTCTACTGAACTGTGAAGTTGAATTTGGCCAATACTTTGCCGCTGGTGTCCCGGGCCTCCAGCCGCCAAGGCCCGATCATGTTCCTCGCCAGCGTGACGTTGGAAAAGCACTTCCAGCGTGCAGCCTTGGGTGCGGCCATCTCGATCCGCCCGAGCTCACGGTCCCTGAAGAACCAGACGTGCACGATCTTCTCCGGGACGTTGACCGCCTGCGAGAAACCGTACAGCTTTCCCGCGCTGGTGGAGAACGTCACGGCCGCGCCCTCGCACGAGTTGTTCACGATGGCGGTGCAGACGACTGCGGTGGCGGAGGGCTCCTGGGCGGAGGCGAATGAGGCCGCTATCAAAAGCAGGGCGAGACAAGACAACGTCGCTCTCATCTTCTACCCCCTTCGCAGACCATCGTAGCGCATTCCGCGCGCGATGGGGTATGTCGAGTAGCCGCCGCGGTGCGGCTACTCGACCGTGAATTTCGCGACGGCCAGGACCTTTCCGGCGGCGTCCTGGACCTCGACCCGCCACGCCCCGGTCATTCCGGGAAGGATCTTCTTGGCCGACCAGGTCCGCCAGCGGGCGGCCTTGACGGGCAGCTCGATCCTGAAGACCTCCCGGTCGGCGTGGAACCAGACATGCGCGACCCTGTCGGTCACGTTGGTGAGCTGTGAGAAGCAGTACAGCTCGCCGACGCTTGCCGGGAACTTCTCGGCCGCGCCCTCGGGTGCGCGGTCCTTCACGGCCGTGCACACCTGGGCGGTCGCCGCAGGCTGGTCGGCCGCCAGGGCCGGCGCGGCGAGCAGCACGACCGCAAGCAGCAGCAACGCTCTCCTCATCTGTCGTCTCCCTGTCCGGCCGGATCATATCTCACTCTCGGCCTGCGCCGGGTGTGCTAGCATGAGCGCCCGATGCGAGGCGGTCAGCATTCTCGGGGGAGAGCCCATGCATAGGGTGCAAGTCTTGGACGCGCGTGGCGTTGCGCGAGTGCTGGAGCGGATGGCTGCCGAGCTCGTGGAGCAGGTCGGGGACGAAAAGCTGCTCTACCTCGTCGGCGTGCAGACCCGCGGCGTGCCGCTGGCGCGGAGGCTCGCGAAGCTGGTGGCGGCCGCGACCGGTCACGAGCCGCCGGTGGGGGCGCTGGACATCACGCTCTACCGGGACGACGTGGGCCCGTGGCGGGCCGCCCACCAGCAACCGCTCCTCCGCGACACCGACCTGCCGGTCGCCGTGGACGAGAAGGTGATCTGCCTCGTTGACGATGTCCTGTACACGGGTCGCACGGTCCGGGCGGCCCTCGACACCCTGATGGACTATGGAAGGCCGAAAGCGATCCGCCTGGCGGTGCTCGTCGACCGCGGACACCGGGAGCTTCCGATTGCGGCCGACTTCGTCGGGCGGGTGGTGCCGACCTCCCACACCGAGGACGTGCAGGTGCGCGTGAAGGAGAGCGACGGCGAGGAGGGGGTTTGGATCGCCAAAGAGGTGGCGGGATGACCGTGAAGGCGGCGCCCCGCTTGCGGGGCAAGGACCTCGTGGGCATCGACCCGCTCTCCCCGGGCGAGATCCAGCTCATCCTCGACACCGCCGAGCAGATGCGCGACATCGCCCAGCGCCCGATCAAGAAGGTCCCGGCGCTGCGCGGCAAGACGGTGGTCAACCTGTTCATGGAGGCTTCGACCCGTACCCGCTTCTCCTTCGAGGTGGCGGAGAAGCGGCTCTCCGCCGACTCCCTGAACTTCTCGGCCTCGGCGTCCTCGGTGAGCAAGGGCGAGACTCTGTTGGACACCGCCCTCAACCTGGAGGCGATGCAGCCGGACTTCATCGTGCTCCGGCACCAGTACGCCGGTGCTCCCCACCAGCTCGCGAGGATCCTCAAGTCCTCGGTGATCAACGCCGGTGACGGCGCCCACGAGCACCCCACGCAGGCTCTCCTCGACGCCCTGACGATCCGGCTGAAACGCCAGACTCTGGAAGGGCAGGTAGTGGCGATCGTCGGCGACCTGCAGCACTCCCGGGTGG
>Ga0315293_10000814_pt1 | contig 29498 bp, 32 predicted proteins | sample YL17G13_20_MG_FD_203071 | JGI IMG/M metagenome (GOLD analysis project Ga0315293, IMG submission 203071) | Sediment microbial communities from Yellowstone Lake, YNP, Wyoming, USA - YL17G13_20 | ecosystem: Environmental > Aquatic > Freshwater > Lake > Sediment | place: USA: Wyoming | collected... | reverse complement strand
CTATTTTTAACTGAGCACCAAGATAAACCTCAACGCCACAAAGGACTTTGATATCTATTGCCTTGCCTTCTTTCCACGCTTCGTATAGGGCATTCCCGTTTCCATGATCCGAACAAGCGATTGCTTTATGGCCAAGCTCTTTTGCTTTCGTGACAAGATCCTTGGCACTTGAACATCCATCCCCTATTGAGTAATGAGTGTGATTGTGTAAATGAACAAATGTCATTATACCGATCTCCACTTTTCGTTATTGATAATCCTGCCAATTGTTCTACGACTAACATTATATTCAACACCTAGTCGGGCATGAGTGTATTGACCAGTAATGTGTTTTGCTCGTATTTCCAATACTTTATTCTTTGTTAGCTTTGCCGAAGCGTTGTTCTCTCCCCTTACCATATTTTTCATGTGTTCGGTAGCTTCTTTACCCTTATTCCACGAAGTTCTTCCTTTGGCAGATATACCTATGTTGATCTTGTGTTGATCGGAAAGATGCCGACCAAGACCTGCCTGTCTTATTCTTTCTTTGTGTTCTTCCGAGTGTAATTTGTTTTTATGTGTTTCACTATTGCGCCGTCTTACTGATTCTGAATTCATTATGCGTTTTATTTTCTTCTTAGTTTCTTCTGAATGTTCACTGCCCAGTGCGCTTCCCGCTATCGGCAATATGTTGTATAAACATCCCCAATCCCAATAATTGTCCAACCACAATTGTTCAAAAAACAATAAATTATCTTTAAGTAATTTCTTGTAATCTCTCGTTACTTTATTTATTGAAGTAGCAATCTCATCGCATAGTTCAAATTCAAAATTGTCCGCCCCATACTTATTCCAAGCATTTTGTAAATGTGGATTCTCATTTTTGTTGCCAACAAGTCTATTTTTGTGCCCCCACAATCTTCGTGTCACATCAACAGAAGAACCAACATACATTTTTCCATCTATTGTGTTTCTGACTCTATATATTCCAGAAATAACCGTTTTATATCTCGTCACCATAACAATCCCATCCACTTATTTTGTCCCTGGCAAATAATTCTATTCTTGGCAAATCACCACACAATTCAACAATTTTATCTCTTACAATGCTTGGTTTTTGACTATGTTTTTCAACCGGAGCCTCAATCAGCATACTAACCGCCGCTGATACTCTTTTTGGCTTCCCTTTCGTGGCCAATAAACAAAGTTCTCCATTCGCCCTTGTATAACTTCCCATGCCAAAATGCCATTTATTTTGATTCTTTTTACATCTTTTGGCCCACATGAATCCACAACACTTAAATTTAAATCCCCAAGATTCTATCACCTTAAAAGCGTTTGGCAATTGCGGCATCGTTACCCAAAGAAACAACCAAGCATCGTTAGCGGTAATATTTTTTACTGGCAATGAACAAATATCATCCAACGACATACATTTATATTTAAATTCGCTGCCACGAGAACCAGAGCGACATTTGTCGTTGTAAGGCCACCCAGGATCAGCGTAAATTATGTTATATTTTTTGTCAGTCGGGAATGGGATCATTTTGGGCTTCGCCATTGTTATCAATTTCCTTTTCAATTTCTTCAGATGTTGTTTCCCATAAAGAGCCATTGATTATTGTCGAGACTTTAACTTGATAAGTCCATTCATATTTATTTGATTTTATCACTTCAAAACGCCATGGATAGAAAAATTTACTCGCATCGACACAAGCATTTCCCATAAGACAATGATTTCCTTCATCAATTTGACTTATTAAAAATGTTAACTTTTTGGCTTCTGCTTTGGTCATCAATTGAAAAGTTTAACAAAGAGGAAAGAAATTGATACTATATAGCTTCAATTTTTATTCGTTGGCCTTTAAGAATTCCATTGTCTTTCACAAATCCCTTAACAATTTCTATAACAAATTTTGAAGGTATGTTTGCCCCAATTGGTGTTTCGTCAACTGGTTTTCCCTGGAGAATTTCAACAATTATTCCCTCTTTTGAAACAAAAATTATATCGAGTGGAAGATATGTATTTTTCATCCAAATGGTATTATTTCCCGATTCTTTAAAAATAAAAAACAAACCAATATTTTTCTTTGCCTGCCGAATTCCCATAAAGCCCTTGGCGAGATATTTGTCGGATACTAGGGACAAGCAAGGAAGATGAACTTCTCTATCCCCAACAATAAACTTAACAATTATCTTATTTAAATCACGGAGAATCATTGTATTTTAATTATTCTGAAATTATATTTCTTCTTTCACAATCTTATCTATTTTTCTTAAAGCAGGGATGTCACAAAAACAAACATTTTTCAATATATTATTAATTAAAAGCGATTCACCTTTTAAGGCTTTGTCCTCTGAATTGTCCCGCCCAAGAACAAATGAATCAATAACAATTAGGGCTCTTTTATTGACATACCATAGCGACCGTGGGACATCGTAGGATACAATCGTTTCTCCATTTTTGTTCCTAAGCGATATACTTTTTCTCGTCTTTTTAACCCTGCTGAACTCACCGAGATCAATCTTTTTTAAATCAAAAACGAAATTATTTTCTCTTTTATTAATGTGTAAAATATATAGATTTGACGATAGTTCAATTTTTATTGCGGATATTAATTCATGCTTATCAATGATTCCCGGCTTACGAAATATCTTTTTTGTTCTATTAGAAATCCCGCTCTTCACTTTTATTCTTACTTGTAGTCCGGTTTTGACAGAAAAGGGAATAAACGCGGCTCCAAGACGAACAATTATATCAGTTTTTGAATCATAACGATTTTTAGTTTTATTTCCTATAAATTTTGCGGATAGCTCGTTCAACTTCATTCGGTTTATATTTTCAACAATGATGATTTCTGCAAACTCCCCGACACTAAATCCGTTGTTTTTCAAATACATAATGTTAACAAGAGAATCTTTAAACGATCCAGTGGCATGCTGCTTGATGAGGGAGAAAATTTCTTGAGGTTTAGACATTATTTCTTAATAATCTTCACATCACCAATTGTCAAATCAATATCAAAACGGACCTCATACGAATCAAGAAATCCTCCACCTTTTGATGGTGATCTGCTATTTAACTTTACTACCCTGTCCCACGATTTTTCTATTCTTGGGCCATTAGGTTTTATTTGGATTATAATCGCATCATCATATTGCGAATCTTGGATTTGAAACCAACTCCGGGCCACCGATTTAACTGTGGTAAATGATGTAACCGCAGGAATCTTACCATTCTTTTCCCACTCAAGAAGTTCCCTCTTCCTCATTGCTCGATATAAAATATCACCGGGCTTGTAATTTGTCATAGATCGCAAACCCCCGACTTACAACTATTGGGGGAAGTTGCGATTTCTGCTGTAGATGATTCTTTGTTTCTTTCTTTCCACAATTTCCTGGCTTCTTGTAGTGAAATAGGACTAATGGGTTGTTCAGATCTTGAATTCATTGGATAAATTGTTAGTCCCTTTAGCCCAGAGAAGTATTGCTTAATTAATTTTTCAATTTCTTGTCTTGAATGTCTTTCCTTGTCAATAAGGATTGTCTTTGATATTGATTGATCTACATATTCTTGAACGGTTTTTTGAATTTTAAAATGCGTTTCAAGATCAATGTTACTCGATGATTCAAAATGTGAAACATCTTTCCCCTCAGACATAAACTTATCAAACAGGGGGTGTATTATTAATTCTTCTTTCATCTTATCATTGTTTTTCTTATCGTAGTATTTCCTCTTATATGCCGGGCCAAAAATTGGCTCAATTCCAGAAGAGCAATTACCGCATAGCATAGAAATTGTTCCAGTCGGGGCGATGCTCATAAGATTCGAATTTCTCATGCCATATTCACGCATTTTAAGTTTTAGACTATTTTTGAGGGTTTTTACAAATCCACCCCGCATAAATTTTTCTCTATCATAAGCTGGGAATACCCCTTTTTCTACTGCCAAATAAGTGCTTGTCTCAAAGGCTTTACTTACGATAAAACTAAATAGTTGTTCTATTGTTTTTATTGATTCTTCGGAAGCATACTTTTGACCCATAAGAAGCAACATATCATGAAGTCCAGTTACACCAATGCCTATTCTGCGAGCATTAAGTGATTCATCTTCGATTTCTTTAAGCGGATATTGGGTAATTGACAAAACATTATCAAGAAATCTTGTCGCAACCCGGATTGTATAATCAAGTTTATCCCAATTAATTTTGCCATTTTCAATGAATCGAAATAAAACCAAAGAGCCTAAGTCACAACTGGCATATGGGACACTACTGATTTCTCCGCAATTTCCCAAACAAAAAGCCATGCCCTTGCTTGCGGCATAATAATTGCCACCATTTGGAACAGTTAAATTGTAGACATCTTCCTTGCCACACGGTTCAATACTTTCGATTACCTGATTGAATGTTCCAACCTCCCATCCAATTTTGAGATCTTTTATTGGGATCATTAACCACTCCGAATTATTGAACGCCCATATTTTATGATTGGGGGTTGCCTTTATTTCTGCCCCACCTTCAAATGTAACTCTCCATATTTCAACATTCTCTTGTGTCTTTCTTGGCGAAACACCAATCCGTGGACTAATCATTTTGGTAGTAATGTCAAGTGTATAAACATCTATTTGCTGCCACCCAGATTCTGCCAATTCTTTTATCGGAATTTGTTTAAAATTACCATCGTCACCGTGTTTTCGCGCCAAAATGAGTGTATCCCCCGTAATACAAGGATTAGTTGCCGTTATTTCCTTGTAATAATAAAGATTGTTCATTTTGTTCGCATAATTTAGGTTAAATAATCCGGGCTCTCCATTCTTATACGAATGGTCAATTATCTTCTGCCACAACACTTTCGCTTTTATTTTTTTAAATTCATTCCCACGCCAAATTAATGACAATTCCTTATCTTTTTCAACAAGGCCAACAAATTCATCAAAATCCATATTAAAAGCAACAGACACATTCGCATTTTTTAAATTTCCTTGTTCGAGTTTTGTATCAAGAAATTCTTCTATGTCCCCGTGGTTAATATTAAGAATCATCATGTGGGCAGATCGTCTATTACCTCCACCACGAATTTCTTCCGCGATAGCATTGATAATTCGCATATAGGCAACAGCACCTTGAGCCTCACCACCAGTCCCGGTAACAAGAGTTCCCTTCGGTCTTATCTTTGAATAATTGATTCCAATTCCGCCACCAACACCAGACACAATTATCGAATCGGAGCAAGTCTTGCCCCAGCCTTCTCTACTATCCTCAACATCGAGAACAAAACAATTGATTAAATTGCTTTTTGGGCGGCCAGCACCGAACCAAATTCTTCCACCTGGACAAAATCTGTTAGACACAATTTCTTTGTAAAATTTCTCTTGCCACTCGTCGCGTTTTTCTTGTTTCTCCGCCGCAGCCACGGTTCTTGCGAGTCTTCTACAAGCCTCATTCCATGTCTCGCTTTCGGTAAAAGCATATCTCTGTTTAAAAATATCGAGCGAAATTCCGGTCGGTTCGTAATGATCATCACTCCCACTAACAACAGTTGCTACAGTAGTCAAATTTATTCTCCTCGCTATTATTTATTCTTCTTGATTCCGTCCCACACCTTTTGGACATTTTGTTTTTGTAATATAACGGGTTCATCGCCAATTGTGGTTATTTTTGATCTTGATGTATCAACCTCCACATTGTAGATCATCCCTGAAACTCCAGACCTATTCTTTGGAACATAAAAACGACCCATGCCATGCGCAATATCAGAAATTGTTCTCGACATTGAAATAATCGTGTCTGATACCGCCGCCTTAAGATAAGCTTCGGCAATTGCCTCCATTGTGATTATTTCAGCGTCCGCAGAGTCTCTTGTCGCCTGTGATGCCGTAAGAATTGGAACATCGAAATCTACCGCCATACCACGAAGATCTTCATAAACTGACTCAAGTTCGAATCGTTTTTCTTTCTTGCTCGTCGCAGGCTTCATGAGATCGGCATAATCAATGATAATCATGTCCGGAATGAAACCCTGGAGCTTCATTTTTGACAAATGATTTCGAATTGTTCCGCATGATGCTGACTTCGTTGGATATTCTTTTATTACGAGCCTGTTTTTTGAATACTGATTAATACGGTCCCACACAAGATTCTTGAATTTTTTTACTTCATCGAATGGGATATCGGAGAAATTTGAGTCATATCGAAGTGCTGTTTTTAGTTCACTGAGTTCAAGGGTATAATGAGCGACTTTGAATCCTCGTTTTATTGCTTCTGCGCCGCATTGGACAAGAAGATGTGACTTTCCCCTTGTTACACAGGCAAGAAACACATGGAGTTCTTTCGCAGCAAAACCAAGGCCACAGTTAAGAATTTTGTTTACTGGAGGCCATGGCGACGGGATTGCTTTGATCACATCCTCGCGCATACGGTTATTGAAACAATCTTTATCAAAATATTCAAGCCCAATATTTTTATCAAAACCAAGCAGGACACTCTGTTTTACAATCTCAATGATTTCATCATATTTCGCGTAATTCAACATTTCTGCCGCTTTGAGAAGAGCCTTTTTAAGATTCTGTTTACGGCAAAAATCGAGTGATTTATCTTTTACGAAAGCAATATCTTCAAATTTGTCTTTAAGAACACTCTCTTTAAATGAATCAATAAATATTTTTGCTTGTTTTTTCGCAACATCATCGTTGATATCCACAATAAGTGCTTCAACATTATCCACGGACGGAACATGATTATATTTTGTGTAGTAATCCGAAATTAGGCGCAAAATTTCGCGATGGTGTTTTACATCGATCGAATTGAGGTCTATTATTTCTATTATTTGTTCAGCAAACTTACTATCTAAAAGAATCGAATGTATCAGTTTTGCTTGAAAGTGATCACCAAACTCGCCTAATGACTCCATAGATCTCCTTTATAGAACAACGAAAATTAAATACTTTCAGCTTTAGGTTGTATTGCCATAAGTTGATTCATAACAGTAATAAATTTTTCAATATCGATTCCCTGTAAATCGTCACTCGCCAAAATCCTAAGAGCAATTGGCTCAAACGCTGGCCTTTTTAGCATATCACTTTTAATTATTGCGATTTTATTCCCCGGAACTATTGAATCTGTTAATTGGATCACATTATAACAATTCATAAATGAATCTTGTTGATCAATAAATTTTTGATATGATTTCGTCATTTTTGATTTATTTTTCACTTGCCCCTCGGCATAAACTATCACATCGGCAACAGTGTATTTTTTCGTCTCGGCAAGAAATGGCAATAATTTAAGGACAGTAGTCGGTCCGATACCAAGAACACCTTTTACATTGTCCGATTTATCACCAATTATTGCTTTAAATAACGGAAAGTTTTGAATGCTGACACCAAATTTCTTTTGCGCCGCAATTAGATTGATGTATTCCTTTTTCAATGGATCAAAACAAATTGTGTCTTTATTTAAAAGCTGATAGAAATCTTTATCATTTGATATTATTATCTTTTGTTTATCTTGATTCAAGGCCCAAAGAACAGAAATGATGTCGTCAGCCTCTACAAATTCATATTCCATTTGAATGACGGGAATCGCTTCAAGAATTTTCTTTAATGTAGAAAATTGATATCTTCTGTTCTGTTCTATCTCATCAGGCGTATATTCAAAACTCCGGTTAACATGGCTAAGTCTTTTTCTTTGCTGCTTGTATTCTTTTAAGATCTTCCGTCTTTTAAATGATCCGTCGGGGCCATCCCAACAAACATAAATTTTTGAAGGTGACATTTGAATGGTCCACCACATCACGTTATTGATGAAACCATGAATGCCGCCAATTGGATCACCATTAACATTTACAGCGGAAATCGCAGCAAAATTGCGCAAAAAATTATTAGTTCCATCGATCAACAAAATTCGTTCCGGCATGTTTTATCCTTTGGTGAAAGCATACCACCAACAACCACAATTGAATTTTGTGCCGATTCCTAAGAAGAGGAAGCCCTAATCTTTTTTGGACAATTTTCTGCCGAGAGCATACTCAAGAGCAGTGTTAATTTGCTGCTCAATAAATGTTAACCATTGATCACCTAAACTTTTCTTTTCTATAAGTCCTTGTAATTTTTGTATTTTCGCCAATACAATTTGTTGTTTTCTCATATCTGAGGAAGACCCGTAACCTTCTATTTTTTGTTCTTTTATCAGTTTTCTTAGTTCATTCAATGTGATTCTATATATCCTCATTTCTTTCTCCTACTGTTGTTTTGTTTTCGGTGCCATTTGTTGAATGGCAGCATTTAGGATTTCTTGTTTGTCATCATCTGTTAATTCTTTTTCGTCATCGTATTTTTCAAGCAGCTTATCTATTATTTGCTTTAATTGTTCTTCCTGCGGCTCCCATTTTTTCTCGAATCTTATTAAATCCCTAACCAATCCGTCCCTAACTTCATTTCCTTGTGTCAAGCCCGGCAATTCATTTACATTAATGTTACTAAGAGCTTGGCTTAATACCTTTTTGATTTCTTCCGCATCTAAACCAAGAATTTTTGTAAGGAGTTTAACATTTTGTCCGAGAGGATCATCTCCCTTTGTCTTGTCCTTGTCCATAAATTTTACATTTTTCACGAGCAATTGGAGCAATGCTTCCGCCGCAGTTTTTACATCGGCATCCTTGACTGATTTTATAAAATCGTCTTTTATTTTCTTTGGAATTTTGCTAAATAATTGATCATATTCCGTCATCATCTGAGCAATCATTTCGGTATTGCCGACTTTTTTGCCAACATCTTTCATCGGAATTCCGATTGCTTTCGATGCTTTTACAGAAACTTGTGAGGCATCGTCCTCCGTCTCACCAAGAAGGGAATCAAGATTTTCGTTAACAAATTTGAGGAAATATTCACGAAGAGCTTGTTCATTTCCGGCGGCAACCCCAAGTGATCTTTTCATTATTTTAACATATTGTTCCGCTTCCATGTCGGAAAAAAATTTAAACTCATCACCAAGTTTTTTAAGAATTTCCTTTGAAAGACTAATTTGTTTTATGCCGCCGATAAACTGCTGGGCCAATAGCTTTGTAGCATTTTGCGGTGTCAATTTATAGGTATTTTTATTTATCCACTTTTGAAAATCATCCTCATTCGGTTTTATCATGAAGTCGGTAAAAAAAGCATTAATTTTATTCTTGATTTGATCCCATTCCTGGGCTCGTTCTTCGTCGGTTTTGCCAGCACCGGTTTTCGCAGTTCGTGACCAAATATTTTTTAATTTATCAAATACAGAAGCGCCAGCTTTTTTAGCTTTTTTACCGACAGCCTTAGCGGCCTTTTTAGGACCTTTGAAAAGATCAACGGCCTGCTCGGTCAATATCAATTGTGTGAGTTTTATCATATATTCTTATCTTAATTATTCCGGTGATAATTAAAAGTGAATTATTCCGAGGATAATTAAAGAAGGAGAGAAGAGGAACAAATGAAAATTTATAGAATCGCACTGAACGAGCTTAGAAAATTATTAAACGAAGGAAAATTAGACAAAATAAAGGATGATTTAGAAAATCTCGGACAATTATCTAAAAAAGGATTAAAATGGACTTTTATCGATGATGACTCCGAAAAAACTTTTTATTTTGATTCCGACCAGGAATTATATAAGTTTGGTAAAGAGGTTGGGGCAAATGGCGTATTTATGAACGGGGACGAGGATGGTCAAATTTTTCTACTTGCCAATATAGCAGATCATAAAGGGGGCAAACGGCCTTAGCGGCTTTTTTAGGACCTTTAAATAGATCAACGGCTTGTTCGGTCAATATCAACTGTGTAAGTTTTATCATATGATCTTATTTTAATTATTCCGGCGATATTCCGGTGACAATTAAAAGTGAATTATTCCGGTGATAATTAAAGAAGGAGAAAAAGAAATATGAAAATTTATAGAATTGCACTAAATGAATTAAAAAAATTAGTAAATGAAAAGAAACATATCCATGAAGGAATAGAACAAAAACTTCAGCAGGAAGTAACCAATACTCCCATATCCATACTCAGAAAAATAGCAAGAGATCAGGGAATTACCGGGGATATCGATTGGAGTGAACGAGGACAAGCGGCGTCAGAGATTTGGGATCTAATTTTCAAACCACTTTTTGATTTTGATCCGGATATCGAAAGTGCTAAAGATATGTATCGAAGTTATTTTGGCAAACAGTTTTAGAGTCTCTTTCTAAGAACCACAACACCTTTCATATTTTTCGGAATGTATGTGCGATAATTTGCCATAAACACTGGATTGTTACGAATTAAGTTGGAATATACATCAATAGGTGTAATATTCTTAAATTTAAATTCTTGATGTTCTGCCGTTCTCCGTTCATAAACGAAATCTCTTATTTGATTAACTTCTGTGGCATTTAAATTGTGAATGGCGATCCCATGACAAAGACCGTCCCACATTGGGTGGACAACGAAGACTTTCGGATGTTTGACATGTGCGCGTTTACCAAAATACGTAAAAGCAATAACATTTCCCGCTGAATAAAGTGTCATTTTTTGTCATCCTTTTTGTTAAATCCAGTCCACTCTTGTAATGGCATTATCCAGTGTCTATAAATTACTTTATTCTTTTCAGACCTTATACAAAAATAAAATGTCTTAATCTTTGAATCGATTTTTATAATTATTTGGATTTCTTCCTTATTGCGATCAGTGGGATAAAAACTACCATCCATCTCCGCGCAAACATCGAAAAGTTCATGGATTAACCATTCAATTTTTATTCCATAATATGCTTCTATATCTTCAATAAGCTCGTAAGTAAGTCGTATTTTCTTGTCGCCCCAAATACATGCCTTACTTGTATGGAGAATTCGTTTCTTTTCGTCATATTCGAGGGTATAATCATCACACAATTTTCTTATTCTGTCAACTAAATCTGGATTCGGTTTAAATGATTTAATAATCTTTTTCGATTTCATAAGCTTACTCCTTTTTATCTTCTTTCTCTTCTTGTTCTTCAATTTCAGCTTTAAGGGCTTTCATTTCAAGGTCTGATTCAGGATTAATGTCTATATGTTTCATTTTCTCGTCATCAGAAGCCGTATATTTTATTGTCATAATTTCTTCAACATCATCGTAACATTTTTTTCTAAATGATTCGTCTTTCCACAATTCGTCCCAGCCTTTACGACCCATAAATCTTTTACCACCATCGCCCATTTCATACCAACTACCCTTTGTTTCAATTTTCTTTATCGTCTTGAACAATTCAAGAATGGAGTCGGATTCATCAATACCCTCATTAAAAAGAATATTAAAATTACAAGTTCTAAATGGTGGTGACACCCTACTCTTAATTATTTTTGCTTCACACCCGATGCCGATAACATCTTCAGCTTTCTTTACAAGACCTCTTTTTGACAATTTTATCCTAAGTGACGAGTGGAACGGAATTGCTTTCCCGCCATAGGTTGCGGACATCGGATCGCCAAATTTTACACCAATACTTGTCTTTAGTTGATTTGTAAACACGGCAATTATTCTGCTCTCACCTATTTCCTTTGTAAGCTTTCGCATTGCTTTTGAAATAATTTTTGCCGCTTCCGCAATTGACTCTTTTGGATCAAATGTTCCCTCAATCTCCGCCTTTGTCGGGGTCCCAGCAACAGAATCCCATATTAACGCCACAGGAATGTCATCATTTGACTCGCGAACTCTTTTTACTATCTCATCCATCGTTTCAAGAACATTTTCCATTGTTCCTGGTTGCGCATAAATCATGGTATCAATATCTACGCCGACCCTCTGACAGAATTTCGCATCAAGAGCACTTTCTGTGTCAATATATGCGACAAGCCCACCTTTCTTTTGAACATTGGCCGCAATATGCTGACATAAAAGACTTTTTCCGGTGCTTTCTTGCCCAAGAATTTCAATAATTTTGCCAATGGGAATACCACCATTGCGCCTATTGCTACAAATATAATCAAGTAATGTTGATCCGGTAGATATCCACTCTTTTACATCAGTTGGAGATGCTTTCCCCAATTCATAAACAACTGCTTCCTTAAACTTTGAATTGATTACCTTTGTAAGAATGGATTTAAGATTGGCAACGGAAACAGACTTGCCAACGGTTTCCTTCTCTTTTTCTTTTTTGTTGGATACTTTTATGGGAATGGCCATTTTAGCCTTAACCTTTCGTTTTAATGTTAAAGTTGAAGGTAAAGATTAAAGATAGGAAATCAGTCGTCTTCATTAACTATTTTCGAGACTTCCTCAAATGTAGAATCGGCCGAGGACGCTGCAGCAGCGACAATTTCCCCACCAGTTTCCGGTGGAACAACAGTTGGGGCTGGTGCCTCTTCATCACTTGCGGGGAAGTCCATTGAATGAATCCAATCTTCCACAATCTTGTTAAGGGCTTCTGGCTCCAAAATTCTAAAATCAGCAGAGACATCGGGAATTGATTCAACAATCTTCTTTATTTGTTCTGTGGTTGTAGCGAGTGGTGTCGATTTCCGCCTTGGTGACACTATTGTGCTATCAAATTCGCCTTTTTTCTGTGCTTTCTTGGAAACAACATCAAGATCTGTTCCCTTTTCCGGATCAGAAATGTCACCATATTCCGGATTCTTACAAATATTGATAATCGTTTCATATACTTTCTTTGAGAAAGACCACCACTTGGGTTCATCGCTTCCCTGCCCACCAAAACGATTGGCATCATCAAGGGAAACTTCCACAACCGGGGTCGCAATTCTTAATTGTGCTTTTAGTTTTCCAGACATTTCCTTATCGCCATTTTGCCACAATTTTGACCGCAATTGACAAATTGGACATTTTTTATTTATCGTTGAAAGACACACAACCGGACCATTTGGATCGATGTTGTAGTGGATCATATGCTCAAGAAATTGCGGCTCATGAGGAACAACACGAACGCGATGTTCACTCTTGGGACGCCAATAATTTGACTTCCTGGTAAACACCTTGCCAGTCGATAGCTGTTGAAGTTTTTTCTCGATTGCCTGAATGTCGATTGCCATTGTTTCTTTTGCTCCTTCTTCCTTATTGCCCTACTCGACGAGTGGGCTTTTGACTTCCATCAATTCCAATTCAATCACAGCTAAAACCTTATTGTTATTATCCCTGTTTTCCTTCTGCATTATGATAAGTGAATTCTTATAATTGCTCCAGTCGATCTTAAATTCTTTTGGATCTTTGCCCTCAGCTTGTGCTCCTTCCGCAATCAACTTATTAAGGGCATTCAATGAGTAAAGTGTATTAGTTGATTTATTGCGATGAATCTGTAGAGTGCTCTTCGGGAAATCATAATCCTTTGAATTGTCCACATTATATGTTATAATAATTTTCTCCGGATCTTGTTTTGACTTAAATACGAAAATTTCGCTTTTCACATTGAATGACTTTACAATATTACTTATGGTCCTTGCCAAAACAAATTTCTTCGCATTGGAAAAGGTGCAGAGCAGCATAACATTTTTCCGTGGGCGTGTGTTAATGGTGGCAGTGTCATTTTCAGTTTGATTTTCCACTTTAAAATTCTCCCTCTTGTCTATTTTGTTTCATTGTATAGATTAGTTTTAGCTGGTTTCGTAAATTTCCTTAGTGCCTCAAGACGCTGAACAGGACCATTCAATCCGGCGATGATATTGTATACAACAATGGAACTACCCGATTCCTGATAAACTCCTCGATAAACAACAGCATTTCCAGTGATACTAGCCAGCATATCAAATCCGTAATTTATCGCATCCGGCAATCCCTGAACTGTGTTAAATAGCACATCACCGCCAACAACAATTGATCCAGCCGCTTTGGCAGTATTCAAATCAAATCCCTCAGCAAACAACGTCTTTTCAAGATTTGATTTTATCGACAAACCAATCGCGTGCTTATCATTATAATCTTTTACTTTCGTCGCCCCCATGATCAAACAGCCGCCAACACTCATAATCTTACCATAGTCAGCAGCATCAAAAGTTGTGTATTCCGTATGGCGTGTGGCCATGTTATTAAACACATTAAACATTCCGGCAATTGCCTTATTGATGGTAGACCAATATTGTGTCATCGTAAGATTTGGATATAATTTCGATGTTTTATTGTTGTCAACGATGATAAGAGGAGATATGTCTCCGGCTTCCGCAGCAGCACACAATGGCTCCAACACTGTAATGGCATTTTCCGCCACAATTGCCGAAATGCATTCACCATCTTTGGGAATGGCGCAAACAACACCGATCTTACTATTGGCATTGTCCACACTAATGTATTTCATATATTTACGAGCTATGTCGAGCAATGCGAAGACAGAGCCACCACCAGTGCCACCACCAGCGCCAATTGTCACAATAATCCTGTCACATTTTCCAAAGATTTTCTTCATCTTGTCTAGAATTTCTTGTTCGTATCGTTTCGCAGCAGCAGCACCTTTAATCATATCTTTCCCCGCGCCCTGCTCGCCGCCCATCTTCATAAATAATTTCTGATTTTCCGGAATGCCAATTTTCGACAAATCAGATTCAGCAGTATTTACGATGATACACTTTTTATAACCAAAAGAGTAGAACGACTCAGCAATTCTTGAGCCGCCTTGTCCCGAACCAATTATGGCATATTGAACTGCCCCAACATAATCGTTCTTAATGCCCTCTTCTTCCAGGGCTGCCGCCGCTACTGCCTTTTCATCAATTTCTGGAATTTCGAAATCCATTGTCTCTTCTCCTTCTTGTTGTGGGTCATTCCCACAAATTGATAGCTGTTCCTTATTGCTTCGGTTGACTATCTTTACTTTGATCATGGGCTAGGCCACTTTTCTTTATGGCTTCATCAAAATTAATGATACCATCTGGCATTGTTACCGCTGGGATTTCTGGCTGTGTTTCTATTATTTGTGGCAATTCAATAACCTGTTCCTTTTCGTCAACTTCCTCGATTAGATTTAACTTCTCCTTTTTCTCTTCAGCTACAGCCCAAATGATAGCATGATTAAGCAGAAGTGTAATTTCATTCTCTGAATAAGTTGGTTGCTTATTCAACAAATAAATAATCGCCATATATTCTTCGTATGTTAATTCAATATCGTATTTTTGTAACAAGTAAAGTGACAAATGATGCGGAGAAATTTTGTTGAATTTGTCGTTTATTTTGTAATGATACCCGCGAGATTTCCAATAGTCATCATTTGGCAAATAAAAATCGTCAACACCATCTCCTATTTTACCAATGCCATGGAACAAAGAAAGAATAACAACCGAGTCTTTATTGTAGTCCTTGTATTTCAATCCCTCAGCTAGCCGCACCATGTATTTCATTACTTTGAGGGAATGATGAACAAGACCTCCGGGAAAGCAAGAATTGTAATCTATTCGATATGATGCTGGGCAAGAGAACATTTTAGGCGCTATTTCATCCATCATCTTGGAAATCGATTTTCGTCTTTTTGGATCGATTAAATTAATAACTTTAATTGTTTTTTGATAAAGATTGCGCAAATATTTTAATTTGAAACTGCTTCCCATATTACGCCACCCGTTCATTGCTGTAAAGCCCTTTTGTCCACGATTTCTTTCATTTCACCGAAATTTTTCCCGATACTAATCTTTGAAAACATTTTCGATTGTTCAAAGACATTTCTAATTTTTTTAATGTGGATCAAATCTTTTTGAGAAATCGACATAACCATCGCATCATGAAAAGGAAACAGAATTTTGGCGTCTACATTATTCGATTTCAAATAATCATCAACTTCGCACATAGAATTCATTAAAGTATTTCGTTCTTCGCACTGCATCAGGTTGTTCATAACCACTGATTTCGACTGTGAAGTAATTAAAACCGGCCTCCCAAAAGTGTCATAAATATAAGATCCAATCGAGCAACTATTATCATCATAAATTTTCTTGCTGAACATGTTAACAAAATAAGTATTTTGCTCTTTTGTGAGTCTCCTTATCTTTCCGCCCATGTCTCCGAAGAGCATTTTAAACGAATATAATTTCGCATCCTGTCTATGAATTCCAATGTCCTTTGATATCTTAGCATATGGATCGTAATATTTCGCCAATTCGTGACCGACAATCGCAAAATAAATTCGCATCTGGCAGGCTATAAAATCAAATTGAAGAATAAAGTGTCCGGATTTAACTATTATTTTGTTCCTGTCTCTTAGCGGCATGTTGTAAATATTTAATTCACTGTTTTCATCGGACGCAAGTCGTCCAGTTCTTGTATCTTTAAACTTAAGAAAAACGGGACCTTTTGCCGTATCTATTGGTTGTAATTCTAATTTTTTAAGAAAATCGTATTGTCTTTTTCCATATTTTTTATAATATTCAAGAGCTTTTACAAATAAATTGCTATTTTTGTTTGCCCGCCAAAAGTCGTTCATCATATCAAGTCGATTTTTCACTATTTCTTCATAAATATGCGGTTCAAATAATCTATATTCATCAAACCTAGACGGATCAATATCAACAAATTTATAGGTTTTTATCGTGTTGTGATATAACTTATTATCAAAATCTCGATCTTTGTTACATATTTTGGCTATCACCAGTAAATCGCACTTTTTAAGATAATCATCGGACCCAGATGGAGAAATCGGAGAGGATGTAAACTTATTATTTTCGAGAATCAGATAATTGTCTTTGGAGATCTGCTCGTAGAAAGAAACCATCAATGGAATTTAAGCAAAAGAAAAAAAAATTGACTACTATTCAAGCACTCCGGTGTGGGCCACGAATTTCTCTAAAAATCCAATCATATCATCCGGATATACAATTTTGCCAAAACTACGCTCCACATATTTTTTGTGTTTAACCATGTTCGACGTTATAATACGAAAACATGGTTTTCCATCAGAATCATGGGATATAGTAATCAACAAATCATATTCCGGAGATCCAATTCCACTATTTCCTGGTAAATACCACTTACCAGTAGAACCCCACCATTTTAAACCATATTCTTTAAATGTGCTGTGCCATTCTTGCCACCACGGAGGCTGTCTTTTTTGCGTTGGAACAATTTTTTTCAATTCACTCAATTTTATTCTATAGATCTTTGTCATTTTTATCTCCTTCTTTAATTATATCGCATTCATGACCGTCTCATACGATGACGCCCACTCTCCCGGTGTAAATATGTGTTCAATTCCGGTAATATTATACAAACGCGAAAATACCCCAATATCACCGTAAATTCGAAAGAACAATTGTTGGTAAGGCACGAAAGCATTATTTCCAATTGTTTTAAATGATATTTTTGTCGTCAAGAATTTAAATTGATCGTTAAAAGATATTCCCGTTGTTGTTCCTTCCCCACGAAGATCCTTGTCGGCCATTCTCTTAATCAATGATGCTTGTAATTCATCATCTGTTTCAGAATCAAGTGAAAAATCTTTAAGAATTGTGTTTTCCCCAAACAAATTAAAAATTGGAATGTCAAAAACTGTATCATTATTTGGCTGCGCTGCCGTTGTTTCTTGCGGAGATCCAGGAATTGCCGCATTCTCACTATTGGTCATTTCCTCTTGTGAAATTCCAATATTTGATTCCATCACCCTGGTAAAGGCGCTTTTAACGGCATCACCATAAATTTTCGGAACCCCATATGAAGAATCTATAACAAAGCAATAAAAATTCGTGTTGTTAAATTCGTCTAGGTGTTCGTGGTTAAAAAACTTCATCGATGGGATCATTATCTTTGTCAACTCTTCATCAATCTTTTTCAATTCATTCGAGGCGTCAACAATCTTTTGTGATTCTTGTGGTCTCTTTCGAAGTATCGTTTCTTGTATCTGCTTTCTTTCCATCACTCCTTTGATGATGTTGCTCATCCTTGAAAAATCAACATAGTCACCAAGAAATTCTGAAATAAATTGATCAAGATAATCCATGGGGTGAGGAATGTTTTTTGACTGAATAATTTTCGCATTGAATTTCTTGAAATCATCATATGATATTGTAAAATCCCCGATATAATCTGATGGCTGTGGTTGAATTGTGGCATTAAACCGACCACACACAAATTTAAAAGTAGAATTGGATTGCTGTTCGTTTTTTTGTAATGAATAATTCACGCAACTTGATATTTCATTAAGAACATCAGAAAACACGGTCAAATTCTCTTTTTTGGGTATTCTATTAACACTTCTCTTGAAGGCATCTAGTGTTATATCGTTTATGTTGTTCTGTATGTCCTGCCGCAATCGATCTTGATCCCTCGTTCTTGGTTGTTCAGAATTATCTAGACCGGCCAGTGCTTCTTCGTATCTACTGAGATTGCCGACCGTATCAGGTTGAGATTGTAGTATGTGCTCACCCATCTTTACCGTGATAAATGATTTGTTCGATGCGGGAATTGCCTCTGCTTCTACTTCTATGTTTCCATCATTCGATTCTTGACTCACACCCCATTTAGTAAATTGAATAGTGTCTTTATTTTCGGCCCCAATAATTCCGAGAATTTTTTGAGCGTGTGACATAAGATCGGGATTTGTCCCGTTTATGTTATATCCCCATCGAATTAAAAATTTATTGGCCGGAGAAAATAATGATTGGATAAATGGCTCTTGAAATGCGTCCGGACGATGAATGACAAATTGAAATTTGAATGTCTTATATGAATATAAACCAGTCTGTTCCTGTAAATTTATCGTAAGTCCTTTAATAGACATTTTGTTGCGGCCGAATGATAAAAATCCAACTTCGTCACCGGGAATTGTGTCGAGAAGAGAATCAAGCATATCATCATTCGTAAATAGTCTCGACTCAAACGGTGCTATCGTATATTGTGATAATGGATCAAACTCCTCGTATTGCTCATTGCTAAAAGCACTATCTTGTGAACCAGTAACAACGGAAGTAACAAAAATGTAAGGAGTAATCATCGAAAAAATGGTATTAATGTAATCTTTTTCAATTCCCGCTCCCTGTAATACTTGAAGATCTTTGTTCTGAAGACCCCATCCGGGCCACCCATTACGCATGATTGAAACATTTAGGCCAGTCAAATCATCGACAGGAATTGTCATACATTTTGAGCTATATGTGGTATTGATATCGAGACTTTCATTGTCACCAGGACGATTTGGTTGTGGGCGATCTGACATAAAATCACAATTTATCTACGAATTCTCTCACATTGAGCGGTATTAACAATTCTTTCTTGTCCTCAAAATCTCTAAATGGATCTACAATATTATTAAATATGGCTATTACCCACCAAAGGGATTCATCGCCATAAAATTTATAAGCAACTTTATCAAGCATTGTCATAAGTGTCACCGGTTCTTTAGAAAATTTAATATTATAAATACGGATTAAATTAGTGAGATTTTTGTTTTCATAAAAAGTCCAATAGGTGCCATTTATTATTTTGCGATTAGATTTCATTGTTATTACACAACATCCACAAATCGAGTAAAACTAAACGTGGTCCCATCAGTTGATATCCTTAATCCTGGATTCTCCTGATTTATAATGCCGACCTCCATAGAAATTTTAAAACCTTGGGGAATTTGTCTTCCTGGTGTAATTTCCCAATTAAACCTATACGGATCGGCGTCAAATGAAGTTATTATTCCTATTGTTCCCTGAGCGACTCCAATACTTAATGGATTGTAAATATAATTCCCAAATCTTACTTCAACAATTGGTGCTGAACTCATTACATTGATATTAATTGTCGTGTTTGCCACATCATAGGCAAAGTCTCTATAAGTCGGATGACACATATTTTTTAGGAAATTCACTTTATCATTCATATAGAGAAGATCATCCTCGGAATCGGCAACCAAAAAGAAATTGAATGACGCTTTTCGAGTGGTGTTTTTATATCGATAAATGGAACCGACCCGACCAATGTAAGAATCTTCATCGACAGAAATCGCAAAATTTTCTTTAACAATGTCAGATTCAGAAAATGGTCTTAGAATAATTCCATGCTTTATCCGCATATCTATGATGGCAAATGGGAAAAAGACATTATTCATCTGGCAAACATTCGAAAAAGAACTACCACCACGAGAAGTATCAAAATTAATCACCCCGTTGAGGTTTGTTACTTTAACATTTTTCTCAAGGGTAGTTGTCCTGGCACTTCTTTCAGCAAAATATCTTCCGGCCTTTTGATCCTCGTCGGGGAGATCTTGCGTAATAGCAATTGGCTGCTGATGGATTTTTCTATTGGTTCCCCCGAATAATTTCTTGTAATCTATACTCCCATCAGACATCTTTGCTTGTTCGCTATATCCCCTTATCATCCCGTCAGCGGTTCTTTGTCTAGTATCGGCATACATATTTGTCGTATTTTTATTTCTATATTCACCAATGGGTATTGGGGAAAGTATATCTCGATATGGGGGTGGATTATCTAAGCTATATGAACCCTCCACCTTCTTAAAAAAAGGCGGGGAAAGCGTCGGACGAATATAATTTGAACCTCGGAATAAAGAAAGAAGTCTATCTTCACCCTGAGCTAGTTTTGTGGAATAGGTAGTGGCCCCAAGAAGGGGATGAATAGGGGCAAGAGCATTCGGAATACTTCGGGCTATCAATCCAGCTTGACCAGGAATAAGAACCCTATTATGAATAAATGGATCGCTAATATCAGGATAGGATTCCGGATTTGTTATGGCGAGGGCGGCAACCGCTATTCCTTTATATACTTCGGGGGAGGAGAGAACTTGTGGGGAATTGTATTCGAGAAGTAAATTTGTAAGGGCTTGAGTTATATTTCCATCAGCATATCGATTCTCATTGTTATATTTGTGCCGCTTTTGGACAGCATTGCTTTCATTGATCATCTGCGCTTGAAGCTCAAAAATAGTAGACATTTCAATTTTTAATTATTTAATGAGAAAAAATTTAGGGAAAGGGGACGAACTAAATTAAGTCCGCACCTGCTCACACCAAAATTGCAAAATGATTTCAGAACCATCGCCACCGCCACCACTACCATCATCGTAAATTTTCCCTTGCCACCCCTTTACGAATCCCAAATTTAAGCCTTTATTGTGATTCCCGATCCAAGCATCACCATCGCCACTACGCTTAAAATTAAATTTCTTTACCATCCCATAAAATACTTGCTCGGCTTTTTTGTCTTGTCCAATTGGGAAAATAATGGTAAATACACAATTTCTATCGTTTTTAACTTTGGTATTTGGTATTGTCTTTATATAATCAAAAATATTCTTATATTCATTTTTCATACCAATAAAACATTTTCCCTCTCGTGCCCACTCCCCTTTACGCCTAAGTTCATTGGTTTTCTCTTGTGCTTGCTCTGCTGGGGTTGGTTCCACATCAACCAACCATTTCTTCGCCCATCGGATAAATTTTTCATCATCATAAAATTTTGCTACCGAATCGCGCTCATTTTCTGCCATAACATAGGTGGCATTTTCTGGTATCTGTTTTACTAACATTGTTTCTAGGGCACGAATGCCAACATTTAAATTGTCTTCGCCCGTTTCCTTTTTTACAAAACGAGCCATTTGCTCTCCATTAAAAAATTTTGGGGTTTGATCCATATCCCTTGTATCTGGTTCAACATAATATACAGCACCTTCAGGAATTTTGGCTAAATAGGTATCATCATCCAATTTTTTTATTTTTCGAAACAACATTTCTGCTTCATTTGTTGCCCCTTCGTTTAATAACGATCTCAATTCGGTCAGTGCGATTCGATAAATTGTTGTCATTTTTATGCCACTCCTTCTTTAATTATCATTTTATGCCACCGACCTAACGGCAGTTCTCACCAGAGCTTCACCAACTTTGCGCCCATCTAAGTTAATAATAACGGGCATGGACACCAATGTTTCTTTCTTTCCCCCACCACCTGACTTCTCGCCAGTCATTCTCCCCAGATAATCTTGAATCATTGATTCCGCACCGGTTGACCTGCTAACCGGACCTCTCTTTAGTGGCATGACAAGTTCCGGACCAGCCTCACCCACAAGTGCTCTAGTTGCTTTTGTAACCAAACCACCAAAAGAAAGCGGTGACGGGGGCGTAGCAAGCCCCGCCAACTGTGCCTTGGCGGCAGCGGCGGCGGCAGTATCCCCTCTGGCAGCGGCGGCATCCGCATTTGCCAAAATTTCTCTACGTTTTGCCTCAACCTCAGTCAATGCTAATCTATAATTTAACAATTTCATGTTTTTATTTTCAACATCACCCTGTAGTAAAGATAGGTCTTGTTGTAAAGACATTGCTTCCGTAAATTTACCCTTGTCGATGGCATCCTGAGCTTGCGCACTAATGGACCCAGAAAGATCGTCAAATATCTTTTTAATTGCGTTTTGTTTATCTTCCCAATTCAGTGATTGGCTAGCGGCAACTGCCATAGCATCTTTTTGAGCCTGAATAGCCTGACCACCCAGTTGCTTCGCTATTGCGGGATCCAACTGCATTTTGGCAACACTTGCTCTAAATTCTTTTGCCAATTCTGGAACAACCACACTATAATCAACACCGCCACCCAATAATTTACTGGTGGCGAAAGCATCGGGCATAGCCAAGGCCACCCGTGTTTCGGCTCCTCCAGCAAGTTCTTTTTTCTTATCTTCCGCTGCTTTTAGTGCCGCCTCATATTGGGCGCGTGCCAAATTCAGTTGATTTTCTAGTATTTTTTGGTTTATGTCACCCTCTTGTAACTTACTGATTATTGCCATGTTTTCGGCTGATTTCTCTAATTCTTTATTTACTGTGTCTCTCCTCGTCATTTCCAGATTTAAATTCCGCAATTGTCTCCGCATGTCTTCTTTTCTTTTTGGATCCTTTTCTTTTCGCATGTCTTCCTTGAGAGTTTTCGCGCTTAATGACCGACGCTCTTTTTCCAATTTAAATAATTCATCTTGAGCAACCATTTGCGATTCTAACAATGTTATGTGCGCGGAAGTATTTTCATTGATTTTAGACATTTGTTCATTTAGTAATTCAAATTCACTTTTTGATTCTAAAATGATACTTATTTGTTCATTGCTTGCTTTTGCGTATTTATTAAAATCATCCACATAAGAATCAGCTATTGCTTTTCGTTTTTTGGCTTCATCGGCAAATTCATCCTCGATCATACCAACTATACCAACTATACCACCTATAATTCCTCCAATTCCCGCACCTAGCGCCGTTCCGACACCCGGTATAACTGAACCAATACCAGCCCCAGCGCCAATTCCTGCGCCCATCGCGCCGCCAGCACCCCCACCAATTGCGCTCCCTAATCCATATCCAGCCGCCCCTCCAGCCAATCCTCTACCGGCACCACTCATTACCGCTCCACCAACTCCTCCACCACCGGCACCAGCCATTTGACCCAATCCAACCCCAAACAATCCCTTTGATATCGAAGACGCAACTTTTACTCCCGCCAATACCGCAATGAGTGCCGGGTGCTCCGATACGAATTTAATAATCGGCTTTAGCATATTCATGGCTTGTTTACCAATTTCCATTGTAACCCCTAGAACCGTTTTCATGGTATCTTTTATGTCATCTCCATTTTTCTTCCACCAACCAGCAATATCAATGATAATATCTCTAATTTTAAGATATGCCGATTGAACAAACTCCGCAGCGGCAACAGCGGGATCAAATCCTTTCAGCATTTTGCCCGTAACACCATCTACATATCCGAAAATTTTTGCGGCATCTTTAGTAATTGTTCCAAATAAGTTCTTCATTATATCGGCGGCAGCGCCCCAATTGCTCTTATCAAAGAAATTGAATACCTTTTCAACGATGTGCCAAACACCCTTAGCAACCTTGCCAATGTCCTTTATTATATTCGCGCCATTTTTACCAACCCATTTAATAATTCCTTGAAGGCGCATCGCAATCCCGTGTATAATATCATTAATCGCACCAGCACCTTTTTTCGAAGAAGCGGCCCAATCAGGGAAAAGGTCAGCAAGAATTTGCTTTATCGCTTTCACCGCTTCATCAATTGTTCCATAGAAATCTTGCCCGAATTGCTTCATATCGACTTGTTCCCACATTTTACCCCATTCGATACCAAAATTCTTCATTGTATCTTGCCAGCGCAAGGACCAATCCTTACTCATCTTTTTCCAAGTCGGATCCTCGGCTAATTTTCTTATTCCTTTCGCCCATCCCTCAACGAAATTAAGTGCGCCCCTTCTCAGCCCCCAAAGGAATGTCTTAAACATCTTTCCAAAGGCAACCCATAGGCGATAGAAAATAGGTAGAATTGAACCCATTATTCCTCGTGAAGCCTTAAGTTGAGTAAGAATCGCGCCCATAACTTCCGACTGTCGCTTTTTGCTATCCTCCTGTTTCTTATCTTCAGACTCCATCGCCCTCGCAATATCTTGACGACTCTTTCCCATTTGTTTCCCAGAAAATACAAGTTGAGCTTGCTCCCCCGTTATTCCCATCATAGACGCAAGAGATTTCTTTTGGAAATAATCCATCGTTTCCCAAGATTTACCGGCCCCAAGAAGTTGCTTTTGAATCTTTTCAAGTCGAGCGGCTGGATCCGTTTCCACGAGCATGTCCATGGCATTGATGGTCACGCCAAACATCTGGTTAAGCTTTGAAACATTTTCGGCAGCAGTTGACAAAGTGTCGAATTTATCCATTATTCCCGTGAGATCTTTTATTGCGAAACCATATTGCCTGACCCAAACAGCGCCAGCAACAAATGTTTCTTTTCCTTGCTCGCTCATAAAGGCGAATTGCTCGACTGACTCAGAAACATCACGAGCAACCTGAGGAATAATAACACCCATCGATTGAAGTGGGCCACCAGGACCAAAGGTGCCGACGAGTGAAAATGCGAAAGTCTTTAGAGTCTTATTTGACTCACCAAGAGATTTTGATAGTTTCGCCGCCGCTTCCGCCTCAAGGCCAAGAGCGCGAGACATCTTAATGTTCTCAATGTAAAACTTCTTCGCTTGATTTCCAAATCCAATTAGGTGACCATAAGCAAGATTCAGAGCCTCAACATATTTAGCAGCTTCACCAACAGAAAGTCCCATTTGATACCAATCGCGCCTATTTGCTTGTAGGAAATTCATCGCAGCGCCAGCTTCTCTATTGAACATACCAAATGCTTGGGCCATTTCAGCAACAGCCGCACGGATTTCTCCGCCACCCATTGTGATCGTTTCCCAGATCTTTTTAAAGAAAGATACGATTAACCCGGCAGATCCCTTTACAACGCTTGCCGCGAGGCGAAACCCCCCAATCACATGTTTTACTATGGCTTGACCTACCTGCTTCGCAATGGCAACGATACTACCAAGCGCAAGAGTGGCAATGGCAACCCCTTTCTTAAAGACACCCCAAAGCCCAGAAAGAGAAAACAATTTTTTCATCTTCTCAGTGGCTTTTTGAGCGGCAGTCACAAGAGAAACGCCGAAATGGGCAATCATTTTTTTGCCAATTCGGTCAGTTTCTTTTTCTATAGTGCCCCATTTTTGTTTATATTGTTCAAGGAATGATAATCTTTTCTTTCCGGCGGCATCCATAAGCCGATCAATACTTTTTCTTTTTGATTCCTCCTCGCCAAGTTGTTCAAGTATCTTTCCTTGAGCCTCTTCTAATTGCTTTACATGATCGGTCGATTCACTTCCAACTTCAGAAATTGATTTTAGAGCGGACGACAGGGATCCAGCCCAAGAAGTTGTTGCGGCACCTATCGATTTCATAATCTGATTAAGCTGGGCAGCGTCTCGTATTTGGCCTTGGAAAGAAGTAGCCATCTACCTTAATTATGTTAAAGAAAATACCTTAGAAATCGTCAAATTTTATCTTTAGAATAGTGCGCTAGAGCCCTTATTTGCGTTTGTAAATTTTCTAAAATACTTAGGGTGTTCGCCAGTTCGTCTATTATTATCTTTTGTGTAGAGCTTGCCCTATTCCATTTTAACGGAGATTTTTTAGACATTTGATTGTAAATTTCTAACAGAGATTGTCGAGCAACTTCGAGATTATCACTAGCGGAACTGGGAGGCTCCGATCTGTTATTACTGTCCATAATTGTGTATTATTTCACCATCCTTATATCAACAGTAATTATTTAAAAGAATTTGAAAATTAATCAAAAGAGTTTACGGTAAAGAGATGCCCGTCTGATCTTTGAATTGTCGTTTCAGATCCCTTATGTTTTGCGTAGATGCCGAAAGGGTTTGGAGTTTACTAATAAGCTGATCTTTGTCGGCTGATGAATTTTTCATCTGAGTAAGATATTTGGTTAATGTGTCGATTTGATCGCGCTGTCCCTTTATGATCAAATTATTTTTTCTCTTTCCCAAAAGATACCCCACAACTCCAGCCAGGAAAGCTTTAAATAATCCTTCTTTAAGAATTTTTTTCTCTTCAGTCAGCGCTTCCGCAGAGAATTCTCTTAAATCAATAACTTTTTTCTTATTCTGTTTATTCATTCGATGTTTCCCCGATTATCATTTCTCTTAGTTTCTTTTTATTCTCGGTTTGAAGATAATCTTCCGGAGCCTTAAAAAACCTTTTCCATCGTGGAGTTGCTTCCATTTTATCTTTTATTTGAGCATAACAATCGGCATGATATTCTTGACCATCTTCCCCAATTTTCGTATTTTCTCCGCGATGGATATATTGATGACAAACCGGGCAAACATCTCCGCCAGCTTTTTCCAACAATTTTTTAAGATCTTCCTTATTTAACATTTCCTTCATCTCTTTCTTACTTATTGTGTTTTTTATCCAGTGTTCAACATCATCTTTATCGCCGAGTAATTTCTGTATTGTTTTCTCGGCATAATCTTGCATATCAATACCAGCGGCTTCTAATTTCACAAACACACCGACGACAACATCCCTAAGTCGTTTACGAAAATCGGTTGCCAGATCAATTCTTTTTTCTTCGCTTTTGTCACTACCATGTTCATCGACAAAATATATGTCTCTAAATTGTAAGGACTCGCCATTTGCTATTGGGATTAAAATATTTAAGAGATTTGCTAAATGTTGAGGATTATCTTTATAATTGTTAACATCCCGTAAAACGAAATTCACGGCATCAAACACCTGATTTAGCGTTTGTATTGACGATTCTGATTTTGATTTCAGGGCAAGATCCACTGTCGGTTTGTGTTCTTTTCCCTTGAAAATATACAAATAGTCTTCTTTCCAGCTAGCATTCCCTTGACTATCGGTCAAAATTTCTGGTCCCCAGTATGTTTTCTTCTGCTCATAATCCGTAATTCTAAAACCAAACGAGGAACCAACTTCTTTTACCACGAAACCAGGAACTCTTGCTCCTGGATCATCCTCATCACGATATCCGGTTGGTTGGAATCCTCCGCCAACAATTTTCCACCAACAAATTTTTCCACGAAGAAGACCCTTATATTTCCCCCTTGAATATCTCCCAATTTTTCCTTCAATGTCAACCTCAGAGATACCAAACTTTTTATTGGCGAGTTCTAAGCCAAATGGGGTATTAAGGAAAGCACACTTAAATTCGATAGTAGGCCGCTGACCCATATTTTAATTATTCTTTGCGCGTCAAAAACAACTATTTCTTTCTGGGGTCCCCTCCTTTAAATTTGTTCGTATTTGCTTCTACTCGTTTCTTATCGGTATGGGACAATGGGAATCTTTCCTCATCTGTGCTATGTGGGCGTTGCGGTTGTTGTTCTTTTTTACCAAACAACTCGGATATCAATTCGAGATACAAACGACGCTCAGGTATCGTCATTTGTTTTACTTCTGTTTTTGTGAAATTAAGTTTCGCGCAAATTACAGCAATTTCAGAAGCAATTTCTCGCTCCCAAAACCTAATGGCTTCGTTAAATTGATTAATTGCTTCTAAATTGAGATTATCTTTAGGCCAAGCTTTTCGGCCAAAAAAATTCAACCCCGATGGGGATTATTTGCTCCTTTGAATCTCCGCAGTGCGGGCACACAACATCCTGCTTCATGGTTGGTCCAGGAGTTATGTCGTCTATGTAACTACGAAGAGAAGCAGAGTCATATGCTGGCATTTTTCTTATGAAATCAGCTTTGTTCTTGCTTTCGACTTCCTCAATTTCGTCAATTTGTTTAATAAGCCGCGTAGTTATTGGCTGCGATTGTAATACCAGACCGCCCTTAAGTTTCTTTTTGTTCTCCTCGGCTTCATCAATTTCAGCATCATCTTTGGTAGTAAGAAGATGGAATTTCGCAATTTTCTTTGTCCTCGGCAATGTATAGGCAAACAGATTTTTACCATTCTCAATTGGCTCAGCGCCTAATTTTCTTATATCAATCTTGTCGAGGTGAACGGTTGCTGTAAATGATTTCCCGCAAGAGTCGCACTTCATTTCAGATACCTCGTAGGAGGCACCATAACCAATAATTCTCGCAAAAAGAAGGATGGCATTTTTGTCGCCAACAATTAATTCACCAACATCAATTGATTTATCAATAACAAGAGCAGCAAGAAGCTTGTCGAGAACAATGCCCTGTTTTATAAATATCCTTGAATTCAGAACATCTTCGTGTTCGGCTGTCATATACAAAATCGGAATCGTTTTTTTCATGTAAAGCGGCGAATTTGGAGGATAAATACACCCGCCGGTTGGAAGTGGCGCAAGTTCACCCTGGTTCCCATCCGTTGGTTCTTGCTTAAATCGATTTTCTATTGATTTGTCCACATCAGACATGTCTTTATATAACTCCCTATTTCCTAATTAGTATAACAAGAAAAGAGTAGATTGTTACATATTATCTTTTATTGTAATGGGTATTATATGTTTCTTCCGTGAGTCCATAATCAACAAGAACAGCCATCGATTTCCCATTCCTGTTAACTTCACCCCAAGAATTAATTCTTCTGTAGTCTCCGGGCATTTGGCCAAGATCAACAACCATGGATATTACCTTATTGGCAAATTCATTATCCCACATTAATTGTGATTCTTCCTGGGTTATTGTATATTGGCTATAAACTTGGTGTCTACCTTTATTTACGCCATATTCATTGTTTAACCAATGTCCAAATTTATCAAAATCAAGTCCGGTTATTGCTTTAAATCGTGATTTTGAAATTCTGTTTGCCTGCTCGACAACTATCCAAATACCGTTTTCATCACAATCAACAATTTGAGTCACAATATCGCCATACATATCTTGTAGCCCATGATCACATTCAGATTCATTTTGTGCTATGCCTTTGGGATTCTTAGCCAGTTTCAAAATCTTACCGTTCGGTAATTCAAAAATTTCGCGGCCCGTTCCCGATGTTATTCTGCGGCCCCAAGGACCACCAACTAATTTGCTTTTAATATAATCACTACGACCTTTAAAAGTTTTTATTGAAGACAATTGTTTAAGATCGAGTTGCCTACCCTCATCTTTGCCAATGTTGGAAATCCACGAAGAATCTCCTTCTTTTTGTTCATTCAATTTAAATTCCGGCACAATTGTTCTAAACCATCGCATTATTTCTGGTGATATTGTTCTTGGTCCATAAGCAACGAGATTTCCAATCACCTCGCAAAACGCTTCTTCCTCGTTTT
>Ga0315293_10000813_pt1 | contig 29503 bp, 34 predicted proteins | sample YL17G13_20_MG_FD_203071 | JGI IMG/M metagenome (GOLD analysis project Ga0315293, IMG submission 203071) | Sediment microbial communities from Yellowstone Lake, YNP, Wyoming, USA - YL17G13_20 | ecosystem: Environmental > Aquatic > Freshwater > Lake > Sediment | place: USA: Wyoming | collected... | reverse complement strand
TTGTGAACCCGTAGGACCAGTGTTACCTGTATCACCTTGTATTCCTTGTGAACCCGTAGGACCAGTGTTACCTGTATCACCTTGTATTCCTTGTGAACCCGTAGGACCAGTGTTACCTGTATTACCTTGAATTCCTTGTGCGCCCGTAGGGCCAGTGTTACCAGTATTACCTTGTATTCCTTGTGAACCCGTAGGGCCAGTGTTACCAGTATTACCTTGTATTCCTTGGGAACCCGTAGGGCCAGTTGCACCTGTATTACCTCGTGAACCCGTAGGGCCAGTGTTACCTTGTAATCCCGTAGGACCCGTATTACCTTGTAATCCTGTAGGACCTATGTTACCTTGTGCTCCCGTAGGGCCAGTATTTCCTTGAATTCCTTGAATTCCTTGTAAACCTGTAGGTCCAGTATTACCTACAAGACCTCTTTTGCCGGTAGCACCGATTGATCCAGTTGGCCCAGTAACACCTGTAGATCCAGTTGGTCCTGCATTTCCTTGCGGGCCAACTGGTCCTATTGGACCCACATTTCCAGTAGGACCAATGTTGCATGTTTCACAACCGATTTTACAACATCTCCTATATCCAATATTTTTTTCATAATTTATATGTGACATTTATATATATAAATAAATTTATATTCTAAAAATAACAAAATTCTCAATCATGTTATTTATTGTTAAATATTACATTGTTTTTAAGATTAATGTAACATTTAAACACTGTTTAATGCTATTTTGTATTGACCGCCATTAATAGTAATAACCAAATAATCCCCGTTTGGCCCTCCAGATGAATCGACAATTAATCCTGTTCCTCCAGATAATTTAATATTTCCGCCAACACCAGTATCATTACATTTAATTGTAATGTCTCCTGTTCCTGTTAGATTTCCAATGCTTTCACACTCCAAAATATTATTCCCATTTACATTCAAATCGCCATCTACATAAATTGGGCCGTTATATTGAATTCCGACTGGACCAGTAAAAGGAAGTATTGGTCCATCAATCCACTGCGAAGGTCCAGTTGGACCGATTTGGTTATACATAACTTGAGTTGCTGTAAGTATTATAGATGGAATTTGTGTTCCTACTAGAGGTGTTGTAGCAAGAATAACCATCCCATCATCACTAGATTGCCATAATATCTCAATAAAATCATTTGCATTTAAATCAACTAAAAAATTCCAAGCCGCAACTGAATAACCTGAACTTGAACTTCCACTAACTCCAATTAATGTATTAGTCCAATCTAATGGTGTGCCATTTTTAGACAACCATATATACACATCTTCTTCTCCGCCACCAGAACTTTTAGTAAGCTGCGCTGAAAATTGTATGTTATAAATACCTTGATTGTCAAATGTTATTTTAGTATTATCAACAATTGATACGCCATTTGATATGTCCGTATTGCTAAATTTCATTATTCTAGTAGTTAAAGGAAGATCAGTATTAACTTGTATTGTTGTATCGTAAAATGAACCATAAAACCCTACTGCTCCACCCGTTCCTATTGGCCCTTGCATTCCGGTAGGGCCTTGTAATCCGATTGGTCCGATTGGTCCGATTGGTCCGGTTGGCCCGGTAGGACCTTGTAATCCGATTGGTCCGATTGGTCCGGTTGGCCCGGTTGGCCCGGTAGGACCTGGTTTTGAATAACTTAATAAATAATTGTTACCATTTTTGAAACCAGCGGTTGACAATGTAGAACCAGAAATAAATTCTATGTTAAATAATGTAAAAAATACACCGCCGGAAGAAGGGCCTAATCCTTGGTAAACAGAGGCAATTTTATAAATTCCATAATTTTCTGGCCAATTTGGTTCAACTGAAGTTGTATTATATTCTCGTATTGTTACAAGATCTCCCATTGAAATTTCGTTTAACCAACTTTCAACATTTGTTCCATAAAAATCATTATAACTTACACTTATTTGGTTTGCTGTATCCCATTGATTATAATCACTTGGCGGTGAAGGTGGATTATTCATCCATCTATAATCTGGTGCTGTAGGAGATGTAAGAACAACCGTATTGTATGGAGGATCATCTGGATCTAAATATGTATTATGTCTAAAAAACAATCCGCTGGTTGGATAAAGAGGCAAATCGTGATCAACCGATCCTTCTGAAGGTGCATAATCAAATGTAAATAACACTGAGTTCGCATCAAAACCAGCACCACCTTGTATTCCGGTTGGACCGGTTGGTCCTGTTGCTCCTGTGGCACCTACAATACCTATAGGGCCAATTGGTCCGATTGGTCCAGTAGGACAAGCATTACATGGTGGTGGACAACATCGTTTATATTGATTGTAAGTATTGTATGACATTATATATAATAATAATAAATTATTATATATCTTTTATTATTTATTTTGTTAATTATTTATTTTCCATTAAACATATCATAAATTAACATATCCAAATTGTGTTCTGGTTTCCATCCTAAAGCATCTCTAGCCTTGGTTGAATCTCCTAATAATAAATCAACCTCACACGGTCTAAAATATTTCTTATCTATTTTTATAACAATTTCTCCATTTCTATTATTTATTCCCTTTTCATCTAATCCCTCACCTTCCCATCTAATTTGTATGTCTTTGTATTTTAAAGATTTTTCAATAAATTCTCTCACTGTTTGTGTTTGACCTGTTGCTAAAACATAATCATCTGGCGTTTCTTGTTGCAACATTAACCACATTCCATATACATAATCTTTTGCATGACCCCAATCTCGTTTGCTATCAATGTTTCCTAATTTAATTACTTTTTTAGTTTTTAAGTAATCATTAATTCCATTTACTACTTTCATAGTAACAAAATTTTCACCACGCCGAGGCGACTCATGATTAAATAATATTCCATTGCATGCAAACATATCATATGCTTCTCTGTAATTTTTTGTAATGAAATGACCATATAGTTTGGCACAAGCGTAAGGAGAGACTGGATTAAATGGTGTTGTTTCGCATTGTGGAGTTTGTAATACCTTTCCATACATCTCGCTTGTCCCTGCTTGATAAAATCTTATTTTATTTTTGATGTTATTTGGTGTGCTTCTAATAAATTCTAATATATGTAATGGACCTAGTGCGTCAATTTTAGTTGTATATTCAGGAATTTCAAATGATATTTGAACATGACTTTGTGCGGCTAAATTATATATTTCAAATACTTTAAAATCAGGATTTGTTTGTAAAATTAAGTTAAAATATTGATGAAGTGAGCAAGCATCGCTAACATCTCCATAATTAATATGTAATTTCTCTCTTATGTGGTCTATTCTACTATGAGAATATAACAATGAAGTTCTCCTGACAATCCCATATACTTTATAATCCTTTTCCAATAAAAGTTCAGAAAGATAAGACCCATCTTGCCCAGTTATTCCAGTAATAAATGCCAATTTACTCATTAAATTAATGTATCATTATTTATTTAAATTGTATTTATTTATTAAAGAATTAAATCTTTATTATAAAAATAAATTGTTTTTTGAATTTGTTGAATTAATAGAATTTAATAATATTTTAATTTTATTTAATGCAATGATATCAATGGTTATATTATGATTTAAATTCATTATTGTATGAATAATTTCATTTTTCTCTACTAAATCATTGTATTTTTTAATATTTTTTTGGCATAAAAAAGTTATATTAAATTTATTTTTTGATGTGTTGACATTATAAAATATTTGTTTGTTTAATATTTCTTTTTTAACTTCATAAAATTCAAGTTCAAATTTATTAAAACGCCCCATAAAACTTTCTATACACTTTCCATATATATCAATTGAATTTGTTTGCGTTTCTTTAGTATGTAAAAATATTAAAAGTGAATAAATCTTATGAATATAATGTAATCCTTTAAGCATGTTATTTATTTCGTTAATAATTTCAGTGTAATTTTTAAAATATGATTTTTCTAGAAAATTTATAAGATTGTCTATTTCATTAATTACACATTTTTTTAAATTTTCAATGTTATAATTATCAATGATTTTAATAAAATCTGAAATATTATTTTTATCATCCATCGTTTATTGTTACAATTGTTTAAATTTTAAATTGTTTACAAATTAATCTATAGTCTTATTTTTATAAAAGCGAAACAAACTTTAACATTTATATTATTGTTAATTAAATTATTATTAATTAAAATAATTAATAAACTATTATTTTTACATGTTTTATTTTATTTTATTTTATTATTATTATTTAAAAAATTTCTATTTTATTGATTCTCAAGACTTTTTTGGCCGAACGAAAAATGGACATTTTTAAAATGTCCAAAAATGGATCGGCCAGATTAGTCTTGAAAGTACCAAAACCAGAAAATCACGATGTGATGATAATGGTCTAAAATTTATTTTGTTAAAAATCATTTGTGACCAACTGTAAAAAAAAACTACAATGGCGCAAGCGCCAGAGGGACTTTTCCATTTCCATTATGTGGAAATTGTCCCTGTCCCAAAAGTCCCTATCATAATAAATAAAATATAGTTGTTACGTATTAAGGTAATAGTTTGTGAACCGCGATGGCATAGTTTATCGTGCGGAACTATTTTGGAACTGAAAAGTCCCTATGCAGAATTAAATTAATTAATTAAAATAATAGTTTGTTAATAATTTTTAATTTATTTTATTATAGTTATTTTATTTTTATTTTATTTAATTATTAAAAATTTTTCTATTTTATTGATTCTCAAGACTTTTTTGGCCGAATGAAAAATGGACATTTTAAAAATGTCCAAAAATGGATCGGCCAGATTAGTCTTGAAAGTGCCAAAACACAAAAATCACGATGTGATGATAATGGTCTAAATTTTATTTTGCAAAAAATCATTTGTGACCAACTGTAAAAAAAAACTACAACGGCGCAAGCGCCAGAGGGACTTTTCCATTTCCATAATGTGGAAATTGTCCCTGCCCCAAAAGTCCCTCTCACTAAAACTAAACTACATTTGTTACTTATTTAGGTGTTGGTATAAAAACTATATCATCATGTTTACCATGATGAACTATTTTGGAACTGAAAAGTCCCTATGCAGATTTAAATTAATTAATTAAAATAATAGTTTGTTAATAATTTTTAATTTATTTTATTATAGTTATTTTATTTAATTTTTATTTAATTTTTAAAAAATTTCTATTTTATTGATTCTCAAGACTTTTTTGGCCGAATGAAAAATGGACATTTTAAAAATGTCCAAAAATGGTTCGGCTAGATTAGTCTTGAAAATACAAAAACGCAAAAATCACGATGTGACGATAATGGTCTAAAATTTATTTTGCAAAAATTCATTTGTGACCAACAGTAAAAAAAAAACTACAACGGCGCAAGCGCCAGAGGGACTTTTCCATTTCCATAATGTGGAAATTGTCCCTGTCCCAAAAGTCCCTATCATAATAAAAACATTTTCGCCACATTGAGTTGTGGTCACATCTTTCATTTTCCCAGTTTTTTTAATGGACTGGAACTATTTTGGAACTGAAAAAGTCCCTGTTCACTGATTTTATTTTATTATAATTAAATAATTAAACTTAAAATTTTAGTTTTTATTTATTTATTATTTATTATTTATTATTTATTATTTATTATTTATTATTTATTTATTATTTATTATTTATTTATTTATTATTTATTTATTAGATATGACGGCAATGATGTAAATTTAGAATTTTAATTTTTAATTTGTGACCAACTGAAAAAAAATATATAAATTAAAAAAAGTTAGAGGGATATTTTCTATTTCCAATATATGGAAAAAGTCCCTCATAAACAATATATATGCGAACATTGTCACTATGATACATCACATTTGAGAGATTTTAAAAAACATTTAACCACAAGCAAACACATTAGGAACTCAAATGGAACTGAAAAAGTCCCTAAAAATGGAAAGAATTTACTTTGCAACAATTGCAATAAGCGTTATTCTACACCATCAGGACTTTGGAAACATTCCCAACTATGTAATGTGAACGAAATAGTTGATTATAAAGATTTATTAATCACCGCATTAAAACAAAATAAAGAATTACAAGATTTTTTAATTAAACAATCAGAGCAACACCAAAAAACATTAACTGAAATGATGCCCAAGATAGGAAATAATATTCAAAATAATAATAATATTACAACCAAATTAAGTATTAAACTATTTTTAAATGAACAATGTAAAGATGCTATTACAATGGACAGTTTTCTTGATTCAATTAAAATATCTTTACAAGATTTACTATATACAAGAAGCAATGGATTAGCAAACGGTTTATCTAATATATTAATTGAGAATCTAAATAAATTGCCGATCACACTTCGCCCAATACACTGTACTGATTCAAAACGAGAGACAATTTATATTAAAAATGAAAAATGGGAAAAAGATGAAGACCAAACAAAAACAAAAGCGGCAATTAAAAAGGCTTCTGGAATACAAATTAAAAACATCCATAAATACAAAGATGCTAAACCGAATTGTATGAACATAGAGAGAGAAAAAGATGAATATATGGAAGTAATAAAAGCCACGACGGACGACGTAACTGAAATAGAAAATAAAATAATTAAATCTTTGTGTAAAACTGTATATATTAGCGAAAATATCATTTAATAAAATACTAATAAATTTATATGTTAAACATTTTGGTAACTGGTGGGTCTGGAATGGTTGGTTCTGCTATTAAAGATTTAATAAAAAAAACACCAACATTAGACAATTATACATTTATTTCAAGTAGTGATTATGATTTGCGAGACAAAGACCAGGTTGATAAATGTTTTTCAAAAGGAAACTACACAACTGTGATACATTTAGCCGCAATTGTAGGAGGGCTTTATAAAAACATGGAATTCAATCTTGAAATGCTTATGGACAACATTAAAATAAACATGAATGTTTTAGAAGCTTGTCATAAATACAATGTAAACCGAGGCATTTTTTGTTTAAGTTCTTGTATTTATCCAAAGAATCCGTCGCAGTTTCCTATGACAGAGAGCATGATATGCAGTAGCGAGCCACACGAAAGCAATGAAGGCTATGCCTATGCCAAGCGCATGCTTTATATTATGTGTAAGCATTACAATAAACAATATCATAGGGAATATGTGTGTGTGTCTCCAGTCAATTTGTATGGATTGAATGATAATTTTAACATAAAAGATGGACATGTTATACCCGGATTAATAAATAGAATGTTTAAGGTAAAAAATAAGATGTCTCCTTATGATAATTCTAAGTTTGAAGTATACGGAACTGGTATAGCACAACGACAATTTTTGTTTGCTCCTGATTTTGCAATTATATTACTTAAATTGCTTTACAATAATTCTATAATAGATGGATTATATAATATATGTGATGACAATGAATATCCAATAAGAGAAGTTGTAATGATTATAGCGAAACTATTAAAATTTGAAGAAAATTCAATAATTTTTAATGATTATTATAGTGACGGAATATTAAAAAAAACAGTATCAAATAAAAAATTCCGAAATTTATTTCCAGATTATGAATTTACCGAATTATTTGATGGATTAAATGAGACAATATGTTGGTTTTTAAATAATTTGGAAAGAATAAGAGAGTAAATTTATGTTTATATTAATTTATTTTAATATAAAAACATAACACTACCATGTAAATATGGACAATGCAATTGATATTAAAAACCATTATTGGTCACCCATAGAAGATGTATTAAACAAATTAACTCAATATTGCAAACTAAATAATTTTAAAAATATTGTTGAAATAGGTCCTGGTTCTATTCCATTCCCATTAGCAACTCAATTTGTTGGATATAATGAAAATGTTAATAATTATATTAACATTGACATAAATGAAACCCAATTGCCTTATTTGAATAAGGAGGTTGATTTTATATATTCAAGACATACTATGGAAGACCTCGATAGTCCTTTATTTGCTATTAATGAAATGATAAGATGTTGTAAATCAGGCTATATTGAAACTCCATCGCCTTTAATTGAAACTACTAAGGGAGTAGACGGAAACACTGGATTTCAAAAACTATATGCTGGTTATATTCATCATCGTTATATTATATGGTCTAGTATTGAAAAATGTGAAATTTATATATTACCAAAATATAACTCTATTTTAGATCATTTTTTAAAATTTACCAATAGACTATCTAACGAAGCCATTGATAATCCTTTTTTATGGAATAATTATTTTTTATGGAAAAATAAAACACCAAAGGTTATTGTTTATAAAAATAATGTTGATATAAATTCTAGTAACTTCATTTATGAATATTGTAAATTAATTGAAAGATCTATAAATGAAAGCATTCAAAATACGTTTTATTTTTTGAATATGCAAATGGTTTAAACATTTTACATTAATTTTCTAAATTTGAAGTATATGGGAATGGAATATCGTATCGCCAGACATTAGTTTGTAAATAATTTACACAAAATAAGATACTTAATTTTATGTTTATATTTTACAATTTTCCAGATTTATAATAATAATATAATTATTATAAATTTTTCAATGAATAATACAAAATTTAAAAACATTCGTCAATATTAAAGACATCTGATTTTACTTCTTTATTTGCCAACGCATAATCAGAAACTCTTTTTTCAAAGAAATTTGTTTTACCTTCTAGAGATATTAATTCCATAAAATCAAATGGATTGGACGATTTATATATTTTTTCAAAACCGATCTGTACTACTAATCGGTCTGCTACAAATTCAATGTATTGACACATTAATTGAGAATTCATTCCAATTAAGCGACACGGCAATGCTTCACAAATAAATTCTTTTTCAATTTCCACGGCTTCTTTAATTAATTCATAAACTTTTTCCTTTCTAGTTTTTTTAATTAATTTATTAAACAATAAAATGGCAAATTCACAATGCAATGCCTCATCTCTGCTAATAAGTTCATTTGAGAATGTAAGACCGGGCATAAGTCCTCGTTTTTTCATCCAAAAAATAGAACAAAATGCTCCTGAAAAGAAAATCCCTTCAATGCACGCAAACGCCAAAAGTCTGGTAGCGAATGAAGAACGTTTATCATTGATCCATTTAATTGCCCAGTCTGCTTTTCTTTTAATGCAAGGGAATGTTTTTACAGCATTAAATAATGATAGTTTTTCTTCGGGATTATTAATATATGTTTCAATTAGTAGAGAATAGACTTCAGAGTGTATATTTTCCATTGCTATTTGAAACCCGTAAAATGCTCTGGCTTCGCTTAACTGAACGTCATTCATGAACCGCATTGCCAAGTTTTCCAGTACAATTCCATCACTTGCTGCAAAAAATGCGATGATCATTTTAATAAAATATCTCTCTTCTTCTTGAAGTTCTTTCCAGTGTGCCAAGTCCTTTGACAAATCAACCTCCTCGGGTCGCCAAAAACAATCAACTTGTTTTTTATACATTGCCCATATATTTTGGTCTTGAATTGGAAACATTACGTAGCGACTTTCATCTTCGGTTAAAAGTGGTTCGTTTGTTTGAGTAGTCATCCTAAATATTATAAAGTTTAGATTTTATATTGTTTGCCTAACAATAAACATTACGACATCACAACATTAAATACTTATTTTTGTGATTTCAACCCATTAACAATGACAATATATAATACATTATTATATATGTGATTTTAAATTAATTGCGGTTACATGATGTAGCAAACATCATAAATAATTACTTAATAAAAAGTTACAAATAAATTAAACAAAATTTAATAAATTCTAATATTTAATTTATTATAATTAAATTATATAAATGTTATTGGCTATACGTGATAGAACAATACAGGATTTACAAAAACAAATAGAAGAGAGAAAATCTTTATTAATAGAAAAACATAAAAGTTTAAAAACAACTATTAAAGAGAATGAATTTTTAGAAGAAGTTTCAAATGATTATGATAAGCATTATAATTTTATTAAAAAACAAAAAGAAGAACAGATTGTAGCATTTGAAACCATTAATGATTATTTAGAAAAAATAATATTAGAAACTAAACTAACTAATAGTTCTTTAACTGAAGCAAAACATGAGCAACGCACAATTCTTGACAAAATTAATAAAATTAAAAAAGAATTAGAAGATTTAATTAATGTTGATTGATGCGTATTGTAAATATAATAATAAATAAATATAATTATATTTATATAATGCCTTTGCCACAAGATGCATCTGACGCAATTCGTAATTTAGGTGATTTAAGTAGAACCACTGGAGATATGTTAGCGAGGGCCAAAGTTTTAAAAGAACAACGTAAAACAACTCATGCGGCTTTAACCCGTTTGCGGGCGATTGCTCGTAACCTTTTAACTACGAATTCTAATAGCAGAGAAACTTTAACGCAAATAGTTAGTGAAATTAAACAATTGGCTACAACTGCTAGAGGATCACAAGAAGCATCATTAAATCAAATATCGGTTGAATTAAAACAAGCACTTGATGATCCTACTACAGAAGCACAGGTAAAAGAATTATCTGACGGTGTAAATGCGTTAATAGGCGAGATAGAGAGGGCAACCGGTCCTCCTGCAACAAGACCACCTGCTGTAGGTGGAAAAAGGAAAAAAAATCGTACTAGACGTGGCGGTTATGTATGGCGTAGTCGTTCAAAGTCATCCTCTCGTAAAACTGGCAGAACAAAATCAAGAACGCGAACTAGAAATTCTAAAAATCGTTAAATATTATTTAATTATTTAAATTCAATTTAAATTCAGGAAAATTTCTTAAACCTAACCCATTAGGATATTTTCCATTAAGTTCTCTCTTTAACAAGTTTCTATAATTTTTTAATTTAATTAGTAAGATCATTCGCTCTTTATAAATTTTTTTCCATTTTCTTTGTATAATTTTAAGCCAAAATGTTTTAATTACACACACACATTCTTGAGTAGGTAGAATTTCTAATTTTAGAATTTCTAATTTTAAATATTTTGCATTATTTATTATATTAGAATAATTACGGATGGTTGGATGTTCAATAATTGACGTTCTATATATCTCATCGTAAATATATTCAATGTCTTGAATGGTTTCCTCACATTCATTATTATAAAATTCACGTGGACTAAAAGTACAATGTGTCAATAATTTCTCGTATATTTTAGGGTCACTTCCGTTAATATTAAAACCGTGTATGTCAGCGTGAAATATTTCATACAATCCAATTTGAAAATTATTGTAAACCATGTCTTGTTCTTTTCATATAAACTAATTATTTCTTCAATTTTTTTTTAACAAATATATATATAATATGAAGTTTGATTTGAAATCTTTATTAAAAGACAAAAATGTTCTTTATGTAGTGGCTTTTTTAGCAGTAACTAATGCTATTACTTATTTAATGTCTGGAAATTTTGAAGCGGTTTTATTTTTTGCATTGGTTGGTTATTTAACAACTTATTTTAGCAAGAATATGATAGTTATATTATTAGTTTCTATGCTAACTACTAATTTATTATTAGGAACCAGAATTCTTAAAAAACATGTAGAAGGTATGTCTGGAAAAAGAAAAAAAGAAGTTGAAGAAGAGCAAGATACTCCATCACACTCATTTTCAGGAACCACCCCCCAAGGCAAACCTACAAGCGAGCAAATGACTGATAAAAAAAAAAGTAATGGTAAAACCGGTTCTCAAGTTGATTATGCTGCAACATTAGAACATGCGTATGATAATTTAGATAATTTGATTGGACAAGACGGCATTAAGAAAATGAGCGAACAAACCGAACGTTTAGCAAGTAAACAAAAAGAATTAATGCAGAACATTGAAAACATGGGACCTATGCTTCAAAAGGCAGGTAGTATGTTAAAAGATTTACCTTTAGAAGGATTAGGCAATTTACAATCTACTGTAAACAATGCTTTGAAACAGTTAGGTGGAAATAAAAAATAATTATAATATATAATGGTTAAACGTTGCCCACCAGGCATTATATGCATTGAAAGTGTAACTAGCATTATTATTGTATTTATTGTAGGTTTTGTTATTGTTTATTTTTCTGGTTTCAGAGAGAACAAAAATGAAATGGCACAAAAATATGAACAACCTCAGACTGGGTTATTTTCAAAACCAAATTATTCTTTTTCCAACATACCAACCGACGTTTTATTAAATCCATATAAGGCTCCGTTGAGGGATGATAGATATTTTGTAGATGCCACCATGGGAGACCCTAGAGGCATACCAATAAACATTTCTACTCGCGCAGTAGATGTAGAATATCGCCAAGTAGGAATATTAAAACGTTTGAATGGAAAAGAAATGATATTACCATTAATGGGTAGACCATTATTTACAAATCGCGACAAATGGAATTTTTACACATTAAATGAAAACAATGTAAAATTGCCGATTACATTTAAACAGAAAAGTTGTACAAATGAATATGGATGTGATAATATTTATAATAATGATACGGTATATGTTGATGGTATAGACGCTACATTTAAAGTCACTGTTTATGATAACGCTGTTATGAAATACATGCCATTTCTTTAATAAATTAATATAATTTTAATAAATTAAATTAATTTATAGAACTTAATTATTTGCACGAGAATTAGTTAATCTGCCTAAAACTTGTTCTGCAGAATTACCAAACTCTTCATATTGCACATATGCTGATTTAGGAACTCTAATTATTATTGTAAATATTTTATCATTTTCGTCTTCTGTAGTATTCATAATGGTTTGTACATCAGGAGAACTACGAGATTTGATTGATGCCGTTGTTTTTTTTGAAATGTCGTCTTCTGAATCTTGGGTTGTTTGAATTAAATCTTGCTGAGCGACTGTGTCTGAGATTTGTTTTTCTGGTTCCAATTCACCTTCCCCTTCCCCTTCTGTTTCGCCATCTCCTTCTGTTTCGCCATCTCCTTCTGTTTCGCCATCTCCTTCTGTTTCGCCATCTCCTTCTGTTTCACTGTCACCTTCTGGTTCATCTTCCCCTTCTGTTTCCCCTTCTATTTCACTGTCACCTTCGGATTCATCTTCCCCTTCTACTTCCCCTTCTGTTTCTTCTCCGTCTGTTATTATTGCACCATTCGCAATTTCATCAATTGGAGGATTATCTTGTAAATTGGGGTCGTTAATAATCGTAGTTAAATCTCCTCTTACTGGACTATCAATATCAGAAATCTTAGTAATGTCCCCTCTCATGGCATTTAAATTTTTCACAACAGGTGGTGATGTTTCATCTAAATCTTCTGGCTCTTCATTTACGTCAGTTACTTCATTTACGTCGGGTGTTCCATTTGGTTCAGTTTCTTTGGGGTCTTCGTCTTGTCCACCAACCATATTTTTTTTCTTGATAGTTTTATTTCTTAAATTAAAAGGTTTTCTTTTCCTAAAACTCTTCTTATATAGTTTGCTTTGTTTATGGTGTTTATTTTTATTATGTTTACCCCCATTTTTTTTTCTAGATTGATCTTTTTGTTTGAGAAGTTTATGTATCTTTTTCTTTGACAATTTCATTTGTATATAAATTTATAAATATTTTTTCTATTTATTAATTAATTAAAATCAAAAGTCTCAATAAATTGTCTCTGATTATTTTGCATAATCACTTTATTATTAATAATTTGTTCATTAGTTATTTTACGTTCTATATAATTGATGGTTGTAAAATAATAATTATAAGGCTCATTAAAATTAAATATTTCATCTATTTGTTTTAAAATTTGGATAGTTTTTAAATTTATAGGATTGCATTGTTCTAACAGTGGGGATGAAGTTCTTGACATGTTTTTGACAATTAATGCTTCTTTGTTTATAACATCTAAGTTTAGGCTTAATTTAATTTTGGGTTCATTTAATCGTGTTTTCACAAATGATTCCATTTTTTATTTATTTACAAATAAAATAGTTATTTATTATTTTTATTATTTATTATTTTATTATATCAATATATCAATGAATTGTCCAAATTCAACTGCGCCAATTGACATAAATAATAATCCAACTGGTACTTGCGAATTAAAATGTAAATATAATTTTAAATACAAAGAAAGTAGTTCTAAATTGACAAACAACGCATTTTATCTCTCTTTAACTTATGACCAAACTAATCCAGCACCAGTTAAATTTAATGCTGATAGTTACCAAGTTAGTGAAGTAAGAATATATTCACCTTCACTTCATACATATTCTGGTTCTAAATCAGATGCCGAAATTATTGTAGTTCATTCTGGTGCAAATGGCAATCTTTTAGTTTGCGTTCCTTTAGTCAAAGGAAATAAATCAGATTCCAAATCTGGTGTAGACCTTGAAAATATTATTTCAAATGCTAAAAAGTTTACCAGAAAAGAAAATGAAGAGACCGCATTGCAAAAAAATATTAATCTACATAATTTTATTCCTAATAACAAACCATTTTATTCATATAAAGCAACGCTACCGTATGTTCCTTGTAATGGAGAATACAACTATGTAGTATTTAGTAAAGATGATAATGCTTATGTGACAATTAGCGAAGAACAATTATCTAGTTTAAATAGTGTGATTTCATCACATTCAATGGATGTAAAAACAAATACAAAATTTTATATTAATAAATTAGGGGCAAACACAAGTTCTGGGACAAATGATGAAATATACATTGATTGCAAGCCGGTATCTGAAACTGGAGAGGTTGTTGGTGATGATGTTCCCAGAGATGACGCGATTCAAAATTTCTTTAAAAAAATAGATTTATCTAATATTCAAAATAATATTTTTTTCCAAATATTAATTGCGATAATTTTGATTTATTTAATTTATTTTTTATTTATGTATTTATTAAGAAGTTTTGGAAAAACTAAAATTGGAGGTTCAGTTGTTCAATCTTTGCCAATTAACCAAATAATAAATAATAAATAATAAATAATAAAACATTAAAGTGTAATACAAAATATTAAGATTATATATAATGGATAATTATGACGAAGATTATGAATTGATATGTCAGCCAACGGATGATGACAAGATAGACATGAGAGAAAAGGTACTTGTATCAGAAAATAAAAATATAATTGGTAACTCCAATATTAGCTTTAATTTTAATGATTTTTTAAATAGTATTTTTTTTCAGATATTAGTTGTTGTAATTGCAATTTATCTAATTTATTATTTATGGAAATTTTCAATCAATTTAGTTTCAAATAAAAGAATTTCTACAATAATTAAAGGTGGAAAAAAATAAATATTTAATAATTTAATTTAATTAAATAATTGTTTTTTATTATTACTATTTCATGTTAAAACTATCAAATGTAAATAATCCGACATTAAACATGCTATGGTTTTTCCCATTAATATTTATAATATCGCCATTTTTAGGAGATGTTAATCCGGGGTAATCAACAAACCGACGCGAACCTCCCGCATGAAACATAGTTTGGTCAATCATAAAAGAATCGCCCCAACTCAAATACTTTAAATATTCTGGAAATTGTGTAGTACCATCATCAACAATTTTATTAAACATTGCACGCAACTCATCAATTGTTGTGCTAGGGTCTTCAGACCTAATTCTGTTAAGCCAATCATTAATCAGAACGCTTGACAATGTTATTATTTTCTCGCTTACGCCATCAAGAATATAACTTCTGTCGTTCATATTAAGCCCGTATTCTTTGTCCTGATAATCCATTTTAGTATTTATAATAATTATTTATTTATAAAAATAATTCAATTTTTATAAATTGCGTAGTAATATTTTAATTTAGATAACTCCTTCGTAATCAACTGGTGCAGATAATCCAATGTTATCTAAAATAGGTAAATAACTAGGCGAACCCATTGGTCCATTATGTACTATAGGGGCCATGGTAGCAACAACTTGTTCTTCTAATGTTGGGGGAAATTGATTAAATGCGTTTAAAGCCGAGTCCATTTTGTCTTGTGATGGTAAATATTTTGGAATTGCTTTTCTGCCGGTTTGTTCTTTAGAACGTTCTACTAATCTATAAGCTGCGACGAGTCCTAAAACTCCAATTACTGGTTTGGAATATTTAAAAAGTGATAATGCTATCAAATAAATAACTCCCTGAACTAAAATGTTTTCACTAATCATTCTAGATAATACAATAGGCGTTGTAATGTTGAATACTAAATATGTTATTAATAAAATTAATAATAATATTTCATGTTGCTTCATTCCACTTGATATTTTTTTAAACACTTCCATTTATATTTTATTATTATATTATTTTTTGTTTAATAAAAAAATGAAACAAATCAATCTAAACATATAATGTAATAATATATATCACATGTCATCTGACGCGACGTCTAATGTTAGTAGTTATCTTGGTCAGAAAGGTTACACAATTTATAAAGATGCAATTTCTATTAAAGAACATAAATTCATAAGAGAAGAGTTAACTGTGCGCCCATTTATTCCTAAATCGCCTGTTCAAATGCCGTCATTTCCTATATATCGTGAATCAAAAGATAAATTTTATATTCCAAGACATTTTGGTGAAGAATATTATGGAGAACCTGAAGAGAGTCGTATATCGGAAGGAGATAACATTAATATATCATTTAATGGAGGGTTGCGTGATTATCAACAAAACATTTCAGATATTTATATGAAAAAAATATCAGAAAGTAAATTTGGAGGAGGAGGTCTTTTAGATTTGCAAACTGGAATGGGAAAGACTGTAATAGCATTAAATATTATTTCTCGCGTTGGAAAAAAGGCTCTAATTATTGTTCATAAAGGTTTCTTATTAAATCAATGGGTAGAGCGCATACAACAATATTTGCCAAATGCTCGTGTTGGGCGAATTCAAGGACAGGTAATTGACATTGATAATAAAGACATTGTGCTTGGAATGCTTCAATCGCTTTCAATGAAAGATTATCCTCCCGATTTATTTAAATCATTTGGCATTACAGTTGTAGACGAAGTTCATCATATTTCTAGCGAAGTATTTTCACGTTCGTTGCTTACAATTGTAACCCGATATACGCTTGGTCTTAGTGCAACCATGCAAAGAAAAGACGGTTTGACTAAAGTGTTCAAGCATTATTTAGGTGACATTTTATTTAAAACGCTTACTAAGAGAGATGATAAAGTAATTGTAAAAGCAATTGAATACAAAACAAATGATGCCGAATTTAATGAAGTAGAATTAGATTATAGAGGCAGTCCTAAATTTAGTACTATGATTACAAAGTTGTGTAGATTTAATCATCGGAGTGAATATATTTTAAATATTATTAAAAAAGAATTAACATTAAATTCAGAACAGCAAATGATAGTTCTTGCTCATAATAAAAATTTGCTTACATATTTACATGATGCTATAGAGCATAGAAGCATAGCAACGGTTGGATATTATGTAGGTGGAATGAAAGAAGACGCATTAAAAAAAAGCGAAACTAAGCAGGTTATCATAGCCACATACGCAATGGCATCTGAAGGATTGGACATTCCAACTCTTACTACGCTTTTATTTGCTACGCCTAAAACCGACATTACTCAATCTGTAGGGCGAATTCTGAGAACCAAACATACAAATCCGCTAGTCATTGATGTAATTGACCAACATGACATTTTTAAACAACAATGGTCTAAGCGCAAGGCATACTATATCAAGAATAAATATAAAATTATTCAAACCGGAGATTATTTATCTGATGATTGGAAAGTTAAATATGATCCTGATATTGTAATAGAAAAAAAGAAAAAACAAACAAAATGTATGGTTCAACTATAATAAATTAAATTAAATAAATAAAAATAAACTAACTGAAAATTTAATAATATTATTAAATAATTAATATTATTAAAGGATATTTTTATTTTGGCGGACCAAAAGGATCGCTACAGTTATTTGTGGGTTTAAATATAACTGGGTTTGCTAAAGCGCTCAAACTTGGAGACAAAGAGCCTCCTGTTTCATATGTAAGAGAGAATGGTTGATTACTTAAATATTGATGATATCCCCCTCTCTGTTTATGTGTTCTTCTTCCTCCTCTTAATTTTTTAAATAATTCTGAACGCATGCGATGTTTGGTTCTTGACATTGATTTTTTGCAATTACGTAAATGATTTCTTAATTGTTTTTTATTATTATATCTATTTCCACAATTCTTACATATTAATTTGGTGTAATGTTTGCGTGTTACATTATGTCTGCGTTTCATGTGTTTTCTGCTCTTTTTAGAGCCAGCGCACTGTTGTCCTTTTGAAATTTCTGGATATCCAGAACCGGCAAATGTTGACATGCTTCCCTCGCCTTGCGGGGTGTATCCATAAAAGTAATTTACAGCGCCTCCTCGCGCACTATGTCTACGTCTACGTCTACCACCATTTAATTTTGGTATGCCATTCAAAGGATAATCACTAGGTTTATATTGAGTAGATGAACCTAACATTAATGGGTCTTTTACGCCAACATTTGCGTATTTATCTATTCCCATAGGATAATTTCCTACAACATTTTGAGGTGATGAAAATCCATAGCCATATCCTCCTTTTTGTGAAGGCGAAGAATTGTATTGATAACCCGGATTGCCTGATGCAGATTGTGCGCTGGTCATTGGTCCGCCACACCCAGTTACTATGCCTTGATTGCTTCCAAAATTTGCGGGATTGTGACTGTTGTCAGTATTAGTGCCTGGTATATTTGTTCCAGGCCCCCAAGCCATATGATAAGAACCATTTGCTGCCATTTATATATAATACAATTATTTTTTTTGAATTTCATATAATTCTTTTTTTGTAATAATTTTGGCATCGTTTGATGCTACCATAACGGGTTTCCATTTCCTGAACTTAGTCATATAAACGCATTTCATGCGAATAGTTTTTTTTAAATTTACAAATTTGTCTTCATCTATGTTTTCAAATTCTTCGTCATCATCACTTTCTTCTAAAAGGTCTAAATTTTTATTTTCCTTAATGGTTCTAAATAATCCATTCATGAAAACACTTGTTTTGTAATCAGGTACCATTGCTATGTCATAATTAACCGTGTTTTTTTCATTAGACAAACAATGTAAATTATATATATCTTGCTTAATATCAGCCGTCACAATAAAAGTTGCTTCAAATTTATTAAGATTAATCTTCACTATGCCTTCTGAATCACAAGAATTTGAGCGAAATGCCTGTATTCCATATACGTCATAAGAGAGAAATGGAATAATATTAAAACAATCAATATAATTATCTTTAATAATTGGAAGTGTAACAATAAAATTTTTATTAAACAAAGTTGTATTTTTAATTTCGTTGTTAAACATATCTAACATTATTTCCAGTTTTTGTGCATAAGGTTTGCGTTGACAATTTTTATTTTTATAAAATAAAACATCTTCGCATGTAAAAAATATTGAATTATTTTTATTAATCAAAGTTCCTAATAGTATTGTATTAAATGATAGTTCTTTTTTAAAACAACACGCGATTGGATAAATATTAGAAATGTTATTATTCTTGTCTAATTCCAAAATTAAACAAATGTTTTCTGATTTATAATATGTAAACCAAACAAGATTTTTTTTCCCTTTTGGTAAAATTAAATAATAATCTGCGTGAACTTTCTTATGTAAAATTTTATCATAGGAAAGTTCAATGTCAGGAAGTCTCTCCATTAATGAAACATTGTCTTCATTAGTTAATTTCATTTTCAAATATTATATGAACACTTGTTTAATCTTTAATATGTTTGACAAAATAAAAATAAAGTATTATAATTGTATTAAATTAAAAATTAGAGTAAGATGAACCTCCATAATCAAACGAATTTATTTCTGTTTTTTCTGTAGCCGAGTTTGCGCTTAGGCTATTCAAAAAAGTCTTTAATTCATCTTTCATATTAGATGAATTTTCATTATTATTATTATTATTATTATTATTATTTTCTGTTTTTTTCTCTCTATCAACATAGTTTGTCTTTTGAATTGTTTCGTACATTTCCTTGTAGGCATCGGCTGGTCTATTTACTAAATCTTTTATTTTTGGGACTGTTAATGTTTCTTTAAAAAATCCATATAAATAATGAACTAAAACGATTAAAACCAATGATAGAAATGCCCATTGCACAATTGAATAAAACATTTTATATAATATTTATATTACTTTATCTCAGATAAAAACGTAAGAATATCTTCCTTAAATGCAAAATTATCAATATCTCCATTAAAAATAAAATAATAATTAATTATTTTTTCAGTTTCCATGTTTCTAATAATAATAAATTTTAAATCAGATTTTTCTCTAAGCATATATGTTTCTTCATGTATATTTATTATTTTATGTTCATAAGGCAAGTTCCACATGTTACATGTTAATGTTTGTGTTGAATTATCAATTAATACATTCCATTTATCAATTTTAGTTTTTTCAAATGCCTTATCTTCGTTTATTATTTTTGTTAAAAAACAATCAGAATTAGTTATCTTGTATATCCCATCAAGAGAGATTAAAAGTACATAATTAATAAATGTTTTTACACATTTGCCTAATCTCATACACATAATATTATTTTCTTTTAAATCAGTAAAATAAAGTCTCATTGTTAAAATATAATTTATATAATAGCAAACTATTTAAACCTATTACCAATAATTAAAACATTCTATATGCCGTCCAACACAAATCAAATTTTTCTAATTGTTGAAAAGACTGGAAATATTAAAGAGGTTTCTGTAAAAAACATTAATAAAGATGAAATTTATAAAAAATGTGGATTTAGAAAACCAGATAGATTTGAATGTCGTAATACTTGGGAAAATGTAAAGGTTGGCAATCATCAACATACAATTCAACTTTGGGCCAGAGATGAAGGAAAATCTGGCACAGAAAATAAATACGATTTCCCTCCTCCAGTAGACACCCCTCTTTATTTTGGAAGTTGTGCACTTGTAAAAGTCACAAATGACAATCATAATTCATTTATAAATTTAACAAATGATTTGTGGCTTAAAATTTACGAGACATTGTTTGGAGGATTTGAAGAGATTATAGATGACAATGATGATGAATCGGATGAATTAGATATAATTAAAAAAGATATGAAAACCAAAAAAACTGGATATCTAAAAGATGGATTTGTCGTAGATAGCGATGAAGATATTGTAGTATCGGATGTTGATGTAGATGACGATGATACCGATGAAGAAGATGAATTGTCGGATGAAACTGACCAAGAACTTAATTCGGAAGTTCAGATTATTAAAAATGATATAATTGACAATGATGGAGATGAAGTTTCGGCTGGTTCTGAATTAGAAGAAGAGTCATATGAATACAGCGACGAAGACGAATAAAATGATAGAATTTGTTGATTAATATAAAAATTGAATTAAACACAAGGTTATTAGTGTATATTACTAACAAATAAAATGCACAAGGTTGACAATCCTGAACAATTTAGAATAAAAGTAATTGAGCGTATTAAAATCAAACTAACTGATTGTAATATTACTAGCAAAAATATGGAAAAACTCTCTAGAAATTTAGAGAAAGGGATTTATAATTTTACAATTAAAGATGCAGGTGAACGAAATGTAATAAAAAAATGGGAGAATCCACATTTTACTCAAATTTATATTGATAAATTGCGAACTGTATTTGTAAATGTTAGTACGCCTGAAGTTGTAGAATATATAAATAATAAGAGTATTAAAGTTCATGAGATCGCTTTTATGACACATCAAGAACTTAATCCAAGTAAATGGAAAAAATTATTAGATGATAAAAAAATGCGAGATGAAAATAAATATTCTCCTAAGATTGAAGCGTCTACTGATAATTTTACTTGTTGGAAGTGCAAATCTAAAAAATGTACATATTACCAATTACAAACACGTTCAGCAGATGAACCCATGACTACATTTGTAACTTGTTTGTCGTGTGGATGCAGATGGAAATGTTAAAGTATTTACATGATTTGTTTTATAATAAAAATATATTCATATTGTAAATGTTAAGACCTTCATTTTTAGCATTAATGTTAAGTGGAATATTAAATTTAATAGCATTGTTATTTTTTATATCCAATTTTAAATACTTAAAATCCAAGGATGTTTTGCTTGTTATAATATTATTTTCTATTGCTGTTTCTTGTCACGGGTTGCTTCATGGTCATATAGAAATCCATTATGGATGGAATCCGCTAGAAAATACAACCATTCCAGTGTAATAAAAAATTAAAAATAATTAAAGATTTATTTATTTTTAATTATTACGACTTTTATTATTTAATTTATAATTTATAATTTAATGTATCATTTGTAAATCTTTAAGTTTCCAAAATTCAGAGCCTCCATTTGGAAGGGGTCGTCTAACAATAAATGGTAATTTTTTACGTTCTAATTCTTTTTGTGCAATTACATAACCATCAATGAGATTAAATCTTTTGTAATTAATAAATGGTTTAGCCCCATTATCAATTTGTTTGGCACGTAAACCTAAAATTCTTGTTTTTTCATATTTTGTTAAGAATGGCAATGTTTTATGAAAATCATCAATGATTATTTTAGTAACAGGATCTCTTATCACTTCTGACATAGTTTGAATTTCTAAATTGTTATATGTAATTACCTCTGGATGAAAATCAACCAAGTAATTTTTTCTTAAATCTTTATCAAATTTTTTAAGATATTCCTCATCTTCTTCCTCCTCATCATCGTCGTCGCCAATTGATAAATTCTCAGTTTCATCTTGTATCAATAAACTGTCTAATACATTAGGTTTTTTAGCACCTCCTTCTTTAATAATATCTGAAAATAATTCTTCATCATCAACTTCTGATAATTCGTCAGAACCATCGGTTAATTGATCTATATCGGATAATTCTGAATGGTTTTCCAAAGAGGCTTCGTCTAAATCGTTCATGTTCATTTATATTTATTATAAGAAGATAAACTTTAAATGTTTCAATTTTTTATTTTAAATTTAAAAGTTAATTATTTCTGTTCATCGGTTTTCCACATAGTATCGCAATTCGCACATAAATATATATACTTCATATTAATGTCATCATATCTAATGTAAATGACTTCTCTATCTTTTCGGTTTGTTTCATCACTTGCATTACTAGAACATTCTGAATTTGGACAACTAATAGTATTGGTTCTAGGTAATGTAGGGTCTAATTTTGTATATTTATTAATTACATGATTATATTTTTGTTCACTACGCTTAATATGAGTATTTGAAACACATATGTTTTGAGAAGTAAGTAAGTCATCTTTATGACCGCAATTTTGGCAATAATAAATTAAACTATTACCATCAGTTTCAGAGATACTGATATAATACATGTTGTCGCATTTACTACAAAAGTGCATGGTGTCTTATACAATATCTATATAATATATATTTAAATTCAATTTTTTGCTATTTGTTCCTTAATTTATAAATTAAAATTAACTTGACAATCTTTTAACATATCTAAAAGTTTAGAGTAGTCAATCTTTATTCTTAAATAATATTGAGAAGTACTTTCAATGCGTTTCGTTTCGGTTTTGTTCTTATTTTGAACTTTTTCTAATATTTTTTCATATTTTTCTTTAAACATTTCAATCATTATAGGATAAAACATTTCAAATTTTGGATTAAAATATTGTTTTAACATCATTCCACAAATAGCAACTTCTAGGTTTTTGTATTCTATAATATTATTGTATGGTTTGACATCAGGATGATTTTTATGAACACCTGGTTCATTTAAAATAGGGTCTTTACATAATAGTGTACAAACCGAAAGCAATATAGATGAAATTGTTTGACAACTCGTCCAACTCTCTCCTCTCCACGTATTTAAAATAGAAATACATACTTTACCATTTACATAAAGGTTTGGATTAAATCTTGTAATGCCATCATTGGTGCTATAAATTAATCTAGGTGGTGAAAATGGATAATTTGCTGGAAAAATAATTTCAAAAAAATAAAATCCATCTTCATAAGGTGTATCTGAAGGACCAATAATCATTGCGTAACCTTTAAGCATGTCAATTTCATCGTGGTGGTAAAAAATGCCTTGACTTGTCAATGGATTTTTCATAATGTCTTTAACATCTTTAACAAGACGTTTAATAGTATCTTGTGTTACAATTTGTGGAGGATTATTATCCATTTAAACTATGTTATGTATTCATATATTATTATTTTTTTATGTAGTTATATATCAGTATATTTAGTTTAGCATTTTACAATAAAAAACAAAAAAACAATTTATTTATTAACAACAAAACTAACTCTAACTACATTGACATTAATTTAATTAATGTATCCAAGGATTACATTCTTGATGCGCTCATTCTGTATACGAGACAGAGTTGCCATGTTGCTACCAATTTGACGCTTATCTGAAAATGTAACATTATTATTGAAGACCCTGATTTTTCTGGCAACCGGGCGAAATGGCACAGAACCCTCAACCTCGTCAACACTGACTGTATAAGACTTGTCGGGGTGTTCGGTAATGAAATAACCAGTATCATGAGCATAAATAATCTCACTGGTTACCACTGCAATTACGCTGGTTTCTGGTACTGAAAACTTAATAACTACAATGTCGCCTTCCGCCATATTTTCTACAAATATTTTGTCTTGACTGCTTGATTTGGCGCCGTCAAATTCTCCATCAATGTTATAAATCCCGTCAATTACGCGATTGCGATAATTTCCAGACTGCCCAAATGGGCACATAATAAACTCTTGCTCCAAAATAATTTTCTTCATCATTTGCTGATTGATGCCAGTGCCGGGGTTCTGACGGATTGCCCACATACTAGTATTGGAGTCAAACGTAGTAATAGTGCTCATATATGATTTGTTGTAGATGGTAGTAATGCTCATAGCGTTCTTGTTGTAGAATTGATGAGTTATGTTTAATCAAGAAAAAGCATTTCAATTTTTTTACAAAATCAAAAATAGTAAATATATTAAATTAATATGTTACGCTATATCTATTCATATATGATACATTATAATATTTATTTATTATTTCTCTCTTATGAATGATTTGTAAAGGTAAAATATCATCGTCATTTATAATTCAACAATGTATTAAATCCAAAAATATCATCAATTCTGAATGATAAATAAAACATTATCATTGGAATAAAGGCGCCAAAGAAACACCATAATTCGCCTGTATTATAATTAAAATATATTTTGCTAATGATGAGAAATGTGTAAGTAACCACAAAGAGAGAAAGAGCATAATTAAAATTAAATAAATAAAACATATTAATAGCAAGTAAACTAATGTATAATAAGGGATTTGCGTATTTAATCCAAGGCCATTGTAAGTGATTGTGTTTTGCGTGTGTTGTTAATTTTTCATTTGTTAAAAATCTAATGTACATTGTAATAAAATAAAGAAAATAAAACAGGTTTAATAATGCAACTGGTAAATTAAAATCTTTAAATGTTGTAATGTTGGGAGTATAATACATGTATTTAATTAAATAAAGAATTGTTGGTTGACCCACATTTAAAATTGGACCTAAAATTGTAGTAATTTTATTTATTCCAATTTTATTCTTGATATCAATCCAAAATAAGAAATCCATGAATTGAATCAATGCTATAAAAATGAAAAATATCCCTGAAACCACATTTTCTGACGCATATTGTTTATTTCCATGTTTAATTAATAAAATGGAAAATATAGTACCTATAGCAAACGTAATTAAAGAAACCTTGTAATTAAAACACATACGTAATATCTATATATAGACTAGTTATATTAAATTTATAATTAATTTATTAATTTTTTGTCAGTAATTTAAGGAATTTTTTCAATAGAATTATTATTTTAAAAAATTGATACATAAATAATGAAAAAAATTGAGATAAATATATAGCGCCATATTATACTAACAATGACTATGAGCATGTCTTCACAAGCCAATACATTTGAAGATTATTTGAAATCATTTGCCCGTGTAAACAAAGAAAATCCAATTACTCATACTAGAATAGGTGATAAGGAACTAAATGTTTATGGAGGGGCTTATACAATTGGTGAAGGCCAAATAGATAATTTCTATGATGTGTATTATGAGCATGTGTTTACAAAGAAAAAACAAGAATATTTGACAGAAGTTCAATCAATTGAAGATGGTCCAATCCTTGTAGACTTGGATTTGCATTATGATCCTGCTATAGATGTGCGACAGCATACTAAGGAGCATATAACCGACATGGTTTTATTGTATGCTGATGAAATTTCTAAATTGTTAAAAATTAATAAAGATTGTCGTATTCCAGTTTTCATATTTGAAAAACCGAATGTTAACATGTTGGATATTAAAACTAAAGACGGCATTCATATGATCATTGGTATTAAAATGCACAAAGTTCTACAGGTTATGTTGCGTGAAAAAATTAAAACCGAAATTTCATCTATGTGGGACGACTTGCCAATTATAAATACTTGGGATGGTGTATTAGATGAAGGCATTTCCAAAGGACATACGAATTGGCAACTATTCGGTTCAAGAAAGCCCGGTCATAAGGCATATGAACTAACAGGACTATATTACATAGTTAGTAATATTAGTACCGGAGAATGGGAAGTTGAAGCAGGTGACATTAAAGAGTTCAATGTTAAGAAAAATTTTAAATTATTAACAGCCCAATACAAAGATCATATTGGATTTGAAGTTAATGACAATGTAAAAGATGAATACAATGAATTGTTATCAAATTTTAATAAAAAACCTAAAAAAAATGGTACTAAGAAAAGAATAATTATTAAAACTATTAGTGAAAAAACAGGATTTGAAATCACAGACATTGCAAATCACGAAATGTTAGACCAGAAAATAGAAGAATTATTTGCGGACATTAGACCTATTGATTATGAATTAAAAGAAACCCATCAGTTTGTTATGATTTTACCTGAAAGTTTTTATGGACCGGGAAGTTATGACAAATGGTTACGCGTTGGATGGGCTCTAAAAAATACTAGCGATTTATTATTCTTGTCTTGGCTTAAATTTAGTAGTCAATCGTCAGAATTTTCATTTGATATGATTTCGGATTTACATGAAAGATGGCAATCATTTGAGGTAAAAAATGAAGATTGTTTAACAAATCGTTCTATCATGTACTGGGCAAAAAATAATGCTACTCCGGCAGTCTACAATGGTGTTAGAAAAGCAACTATTGAATATTATATTAATCTAACTATTCAGACAAGTACAGAGTGTGATTTTGCAAATGTATTGTTTAACATATTTAAAGATTCATTTGTCTGCGCTAGTATTAAAGATACATTGTGGTATGAGTATAGGGGACAAAAATGGATGGAGATTGATTCTGGTACTGAATTGAGAAAATTAATTTCAAAAGATATGCATGACATTTATTGCCAGCGTTCAGCCGAAACTGTTGAAAAATTACAGACACTAGACCAATCTGACCAGCGATATGAAGAAGTGAGAAAACAAAATAATAAACTATCCGACATTTGTGTCTTGTTAAAGAAGACGAGTTGGAAAAATAATATTATGCGTGAAGCCCAAGAACTATTCTATGATAGAGAATTTCTTGATAAGTTAGACCAAAACCCTTACTTGCTTTGTTTTAATAATGGTGTGGTTGATTTCAAGCAATGTGTATTTCGTAGAGGTCAGCCGGATGACTATATTTCTATGTGTACAAATATTGATTATTGTGCGGAAATAAATAAAAATCCGAAAGGGCAAAAAATTTCGGCAGAAATAGATGATTTTATGAACCAATTATTTCCAAATTTGAATCTTCGTAAATATATGTGGGACCATCTTGCGTCGTGTTTAATTGGCACAAACGAAAATCAAACATTTAATATTTATACAGGTTCTGGTGCCAATGGAAAAAGTAAATTGGTTGATTTAATGACCAAATGTCTTGGTGACTATAAGGGAACAGTTCCATTGTCACTTATTACTCAAAAGCGTACTAGCATTGGAGGCACATCTGACGAAGTAGCTCAACTTAAAGGAATTCGCATGGCTGTAATGCAAGAGCCTTCTAAGGGAGATAAGATTAATGAAGGAATTATGAAAGAAATTACAGGAGGCGATCCTATTCAAGGACGCGCATTATATAAAAATTCAATCACATTTATTCCTCAATTTAATTTAATTGTCACAACCAATACATTATTTGACATTCGTAGTAATGATGATGGAACTTGGCGCCGCATTCGTTTGAACGATTTTCAGTCAAAGTTTGTAGAGGAACCTTATAGTGATGAATTGAAATTTCCCAGAGAACATTATCCTTACCAATTCAAAATTGATAAAAAACTAGATAGCAAATTTCAAGAATGGGCGCCTGTATTTATTGCGAAACTTGTAGAGATTGGATTCAAAACTAAAGGCATTGTAAATGACTGTAATGAGGTTCTTGCTGCTAGCGACCGTTATAGAAATGGACAAGATTATCTATCTGAATTTGCTAAAGAGAAAATCATGCGTATTAAATCTGGAAAGGTTACAAAATCTGAAATTATGGAAGAATTTAAGAAATGGTATACCCTTAGTTACGGACGTGGTAATGTTCCTCAGGCAAAAGAGTTACACGATTTCATGGACAAGCGATTTGGAGCTTATCGCAAAGGGTGGCATAACATTTCTATTATTTATGATGAAAATGATGGTGAAATAGAAGACAATGAGATTGTTGCTATCACAAATTAATAAATTAAATAAATTAAATAAATAAAAATTAAATAAACAATAATTACAATACAATTATTTTTTATTTCAAGTCGGCGTATACATCTTTTAAATACATTTTATTTTTTATTTTAATTAAGAAATTATAAATTAATGGAAACAAATAAAATGGAAAAATTAATAATAAAACTAATTTTATCCAAATGGTATAATCTACATATTTTTTTTTAATAACCAAAACATTTATAACTAACAAAATAAATAAAAACCAGAAAATTTTTAAAATGACGTTTTTCCATTTATCTAAATTTTGTATTTGCTGATCTTCGTAAAAAGTTTTTCTATCATTTGTTTGAACTGACGATTTATATTTATCTACATTTTCTCTCAAATTATTGTTCTCAAGAATTACTTTTTTCAACAGTTTCTCAATCTTGCTACTATAAATCACTTGGGTTTCATAATTACTTATTGATAATTTAATTTCATTTAAGTTGTCATTGTGGTCTTTTATGAGTTGAATATATTTATTTTTAATTTCATTGGAATATCTATCTTTCAACATGTCATCATAGAATGCCGAACCCTTAGTGGTTTCATAATATTTTTTTTCAGCATTTTTAACCTTGTATGGTGCTTCTGCGTAGTTTGTAATAGCATCATCATACATTCTCTTTAAATTTTCATCCCTCTGATTTTTTTGACAAACTGGTCCACATTTAATTTGATTGTCAAGCATTTTTAATAAAGAGTTCAATTTATTTTGCGGTATTCCTGCGTTTTGCAATTCTTTTTGTATTAATCTTTCTTGTTTTAAATCATCAAAATTTGCCATACTAATATATT
>Ga0315293_10000811_pt1 | contig 29542 bp, 32 predicted proteins | sample YL17G13_20_MG_FD_203071 | JGI IMG/M metagenome (GOLD analysis project Ga0315293, IMG submission 203071) | Sediment microbial communities from Yellowstone Lake, YNP, Wyoming, USA - YL17G13_20 | ecosystem: Environmental > Aquatic > Freshwater > Lake > Sediment | place: USA: Wyoming | collected... | reverse complement strand
CCTGTATCGCGCAGAATGGCTCTGTCGCGACAGCCAAAGGTTTAGAAACAGCGGAAGGTAAAGGTTTAGCTTTTACCTTTCTTTTCACGTCTTTGACAATAGCCTCTTTGCCGTTTTTATAAATGCGTTCTATGGGCGTTCTTTTTTTAACCCTGTTTTTTTTCATGGTATTTTATCTTATAACTGTAGGGGACGGTCACTGACCGTCCCCTACTTTCTATCTGCTGTATACGTCCATGACCTGGTCAGCTACAACATCCCAGGAAAAAGCTGTTTCAACTGCGATCCTGCCGTTAGCCCCCATCCACCTTGCGTGATCAAAATCCGAAAATATGGTTCCTATCCCCCACGCTATCGACTCAGGGTTTGCGTATATCTTTAAACCCGTAATATCGTGCCAGATTATTTCGCCTGGCCCGCCGTTTGAAGTAGCCACCGCAGGCTTTCCTGCGCTCCATGCCTCTAATAAAACTATGCCGAAAGGCTCGTTCCTCGAGGGCATGCACACAACATCTGTCGCTTTATAAAGGTCGGCAAGTTTCCAGCCATTGTTAAAACCTATGAACCTTGTAGCGTGATGAACGTTGATTTGTTTCGCCCTGTCTTCCACGCTCCAGCGCATCTCTCCGTCTCCCACAAAAACAAACTTCGCATTACTGTAATATTTAAGTATATGCGGGATAGCCTCTATCAAAAGATCCGGGCCTTTTTGATAAACAATCCTGCCCACAAAAAGCACCATGGGATCCATGGGCCCTATTCCGTAATGACGCCGGACTGCACCCGGGTCTATCCACCCGTCAAAATCCCTGTAATTAACGCCGTTATATACCACATCCACCTTACTATCAGGCACGTTATACATCCACTGGATTTCTCCTTTAAGCGCCCTTGATACGGCTATTACATGGTCAGCGCAGTACGTGCCGTGCCTTTCATGGTCTCTGATCCTCGCGGAATTTCCGTCATTGAAATTATTCCCGCACCTGCCGTATTCAGTTGAATGGATTGTAAGAACAGCTTTGCAAGGCCTTACCTGTTTTATCCAGACAAGCGCATTTGACGCAAGCCAGTCATGGCTATGAATTACATCGAACGGCCCTGTGACATTTTCCGTCTGGAAAAATACATCCGCAAAGGCGCGGCACATGTTGTTTATTTCTTCCACAAAATCAGGGCTCTGGCTAAAAGGGCACCTGTGGTAATGCACACCGTGAATGCGCTCGTACCATGCCTGATCAGGGCTTCCGAGCCGCGTAAAAACATGCACTTCATTGCCTTTACGCTCAAGGGCGCACGCAAGTTCTGTAACGTGCACGCCAACCCCGCCCACGCAAATAGAGTGCATGGATTCCCACGAAAATATCGCTATGCGCATATTCCCCCGCCTAAATAAAAATAAGGTTACACTTTGACAATGTCAGAGTGTAACCTTAGAGCTCGATAACCGAGTTTTCTGTGCCGAAAGTATTTACTACGAAAAGGTTGTTAAAAGAATCTCTCTCCCACTGGCCGTCAACTAGATATTTATACTCATAACGACCGGGCTTAAGTAATAGATCTCTTTTCCATACCCCGTCTTTGGATTTTTTAAGAGAAGCGTTGGATGCGTCCCATGAATTAAAATCTCCTGCCAGGCGGACGTCCTTTGCATCCGGCGCGCTTATCTTAAAAGTCACTTTTTTTGGCGAACATTTATTAATAGCCATTTTTCCTCCTCCTTTTTTTGTTGCGTGACACCAATCACGCGAGCCCAGATGATACCAGAAAGCCCAACATTTGTAAATAGGTACAAGTACCTATTATAAGGGGCTTTTTTTCTTATACACTATATAGTGGTTATACCTTCTTTGAGTGCGTACCTGATGAGGTCTGCCTGGCGATGGATGCCCAATTTCTGCATTATATTGTTTCTATGGGCAAGTGCGGTTTTTAAAGCAATCTTGAGATGCATGGCAACTTCTTTGTTCGTATATCCTTCAGCAATAAGCTGTAGAATCTCTCTTTCTCTTTCCGTAAGGCTTACTATCTTTTTTTCTCCTATCTTTTGGCCTTTTGAATCAATGTAATCCTGTATTACAAATGTAGATATCCTTGGGCTTAGGAAATATTCATCCTTGTAAACCGCGCGTATGGCCTGTATTATCTCGTCAGCCGCTGAATCCTTCAATACATACCCTCTTATCCCTAAATTTAAAGCCCTTTCTATAAATGCCCTGTTATCGTGCATGCTGAGTATGATTATTCTGTTCCCGGGATTAATCTGCATGATCTGGCTGGACGCCTCAAGGCCGTTTAATATCGGCATAGTTATATCAATTATAAATATGTCTGCCGGATCTTTCTTGGCTATATCCACGACCTCCTTGCCGTTTGACGCCTCCGCAATAACCTTTATATCCTGCTCCTGGGATATTACTGCGCCAAGGCCCTGTCTCACTATCGCGTGATCATCTGCCAGCACAACTGTTATAGCCATATTCACATCTCTTCGATTATCGGAAAAACCACGGTTATCTTTGTCCCGTTTTTAAATTTAGACTGCAATAAAAACTTCCCACTCAGTAAATCCACCCGCTCTCTCATGCCGCGCAAGCCGAATTTACCCGCATTTGCTTCTTTGAAAAATGCGTCTGCGTCAAACCCTATCCCGTCGTCTTCTATTGTAAAATTTATCTCGCCTTTTTTAAGCAATAAACCTATCTTCGCATTTTTTGCCTTTGCGTGCTTTACTATATTATTGAATGCCTCCTGAATAACCCTGTACAGAGTTATAGCCACGTCATCTTTAATGCGGATATTGCCTATATTCTCCTTGAATTTTATATTTAAAGGGTATGACTTTGTGTAATGCGAGAAAAGTTCGCGCAAAACTGAAGGAAGCCCGAGCATGTCTAACTCCGCTGGCCTCAAATCTATAAAAAGCGTTCTGATTTTATTTGTCGTATCTATCAGGATTCTTTTTGCGTTTTTTATTAAACGGAGGGTTGTGTCGAAATTGCGTTTTTCTATTTCTTTTTCAATTATGTTTAATGCTGAGCCAAGGGATACCGAGAATTGGCCTATCTCGTCATGAAGATCCCGCGATATCCTGTGTCTTTCCTCTTCCTGCATCGCCAGTATCTTCTTTGATAATTCCCTTGCATCAGCATCTTCCATAAAAACCTGAATATTTGATTTCCGTTCGCCGAACGGAGTAACTACTCCGTTCGGCGAACGGAATAGGTACGGCAACTTACGCGGTTAAAATGGTTCCTATAAACCCTTACCAGCTATATACTCTATCAGATCAACTACCCTGCAGGAATAAGCCCATTCATTATCGTACCAGCTCAATACCTTTACCATTCTCTTATCTATTACAAAGGTAAGTCCGGCATCAACTATTGAAGAGTGCGGGTTGCCGTTGAAATCCTTTGACACGAGCGGCTTGTCGCAATATTCCATTATACCGTTAAGCTTCCCTTCAGCCGCTTCTTTAAAAGCCATATTGACTTCTTCTTTAGTGGTGTCTTTCTCCACCTCTACCACAAGGTCAACAAGCGATACGTTCGGAGTAGGCACTCTTATCGCGAGGCCGTCAAGCTTGCCTTTTAATTCAGGGAGCACAAGGCTCATTGCCTTCGCGGCGCCTGTAGTAGTGGGTATCATTGAAAGCGCGGCTGCCCTTGCTCTTCTCAAATCTTTATGCACAAGGTCAAGAATCCTCTGGTCATTCGTGTAAGAATGAATCGTGGTCATCAGGCCTCTTTTTATTCCAAACTTCTCTATCAGAACCTTTGCGACAGGCGCCAAACAATTTGTCGTACAGCTCGCGTTTGAAATCACGCTGTGCTTTGCAGGATCATACACCCTCTCGTTAACGCCCATTACAACCGTAATATCTTCGTTCTTCGCTGGAGCTGTGATTATGACCTTCTTTGCGCCTGCCTGTATATGCCTTACTGCTTTCTCTTTTTCAGTAAATACGCCAGTGGATTCCACTACTATCTGAACCCCCATGCTTGCCCAAGGGATCTCTGCGGGATCTTTGTAGGTCATTATTTTTATTTCTTTTCCGTTTACAACAAGGGCGTTTTCTTTTGCCTCGATATTTACCTTTAACTCTCCCAGCGTAGAATCATACTTTAAAAGATGCGCCAGCGTAGCCGGCGGAGTCGGCAAATCATTAACTGCCACAAAATCTATGTTGCGGTTCTCAATTGCCGCCCTGAAAACATTTCTGCCTATCCTTCCAAAACCATTGATGCCAACCTTTACTCCCATTTTGTTACCTCCCAAATTTTGTGAAACAAAATTTGATCCCGAGTCCGCCTCGCCACCACAGGTGGCGAGCGAGACGAGGGACTTTTTATGTTTTAGTTTCTCTTAAACACTCGGCAGTCATCTCAGGCGAGGTGGGGTTTATATATAATCCCGAACCCCATTCAAAACCGGCTACGTTTGTCAATTTCGGCATTATCTCCAGATGCCAGTGGAATTCTTCATAAACGCCGTCTCTGATAGGCGCGGTATGAATGATAAAATTATAAGCCGGGTCGTTAAGCCTCAATTTCAGCCTCATAAGAACTTCTTTTAATGTGCCTGCCATATCATAAATAGCGGCATCATCTATTGATTTAAATTCAGGGCTATGCGTCTTTGGCAATAGCCATGTCTCGAAAGGAAAACGGGACACAAAAGGGCAAAATGCTATGAAATGTTTATTTTCAAATACTATCCTCTCTTTTTCCTGCTGTTCCTGGGCCAGCATGTCGCAGAAAACGCATCTCTCCCTGTATCTAAAATAATTCTGGGCGCCTTTTAATTCTTCCTTGACCCTCTTTGGCACAATAGGCAATGCTACAAGCTGGGTATGCGAATGCTCAAGCGATGCGCCTGCGGCTTCGCCGTGATTTTTGAAAAGCAGGATATATTTGAATCTCGCGTCATTTTCTAAATCTATGCTCCTGGACTTATATTTTGATATCACAGTGCTTATCTCATCCTGCGTCAGATCAGCAAGATCTTTATTATGATTTGTATTTTCAATGATAACTTCATGAGCGCCGATGCCGTTTGACATGTCAAACATGCCTATCCCGCGTTTATCCAAATTGCCCTCTATCTTTAACGCGGGAAATTTATTCGAAACTACCCTAACTGTCCATCCTGGAGTATCCGGCTTTGTTTTAGGATCCCTGATCGCCTCGATCTCAGGAGGGGTCATTTTTTCGCTTCCGGGGCAAAAAGGGCATGTCCCGCCTTTTTTGGTCTGCGGCTTCATATCAAATTCTTCGCATCTTTTAGGATTAGATACAGCCACTTCCACCCATCTTCCCGTTATCGGATCCCTTCGTAATTGCGACATATTTTTCACTCCACCCCGCTCCGTTCGCCGAACGGAAAACCTTTCCGTTCGGCGAACGGAGCGGGTATTATAAAATAACCTCGCGTAAATATTTCGCGGCTTCTTCCGGAGAAGTCGGATTTATATAAAATCCTGAGCCCCATTCAAAACCAGCCACCTGAGTAATCCTGGGCATGACCTCTATATGCCAGTGGTAATCCTCTTCTATTGTGTGCCAATATCCGGGTCTATTTGCCCGCCTGAACGGAGCTGTGTGCAGCATATAATTATACGGCGGGTCGTCCAATACCTTTGAAAGTTTCGCAAATATTGTCTTCAACACGTTTGCCAGATCCTTTATTTCATCAGCCTGTATATTCATAAAATCAGATCTGTGGACTTTGGGCATTATCCATATCTCAAAAGGAAATCTTGAGGCGAAAGGCGCGATTGCCGCCATGGTTTTTGTTTCCATTATAATCCTTGCGCCTGTTTCTATCTCCTGGCGTATAATGTCGCAGAAAATACACCTTTCTTTATATCCGAAATAATGTCTGGAGCCCCTGAGTTCTTCTTTGACCCTGGTAGGCGTAACAGGCGTTGCGATAATCTGGGACCTGAGGTGTTTTGTTTTAATGCTGCCGCCTGCCTTTAATCCGTGATTCTTAAATAAAAGGCAATATTTAAAACGAATGTCTTTTTCAAGTTCGCTGATGCGGTAAATAGAGGTATTTATTACATCCTGTATTTCAAGCTCTGATAATTGATATATATCGGTAATATGCCTGGGAGATTCTACTATCACCTCATGGGCGCCTATATTATTCATAACATCGTACATCCCGACTCCGCGCCTCTCAAGCTCCCCTTCTATCTTGAATTTCGGTGCGATGCTGGGCACGACCCTTACATTCCATTCGGGCGTGTCTTTTTTTGTGCCGGGTTTTCTTATCGCGAATATTTCTGTAGGCGTGTTTTTTTCATTTCCCTCGCAGAAAGGGCACTCCATCTCAGGCTCTTCCCCGTGCTCGATATTAAAATCGTTCGGCCTTTTGGCTCTTTCGGTAGATATTATAACCCATCTTCCTATTACCGGATCCCGTCTTAATTCAGGCATAACGCAACTTGCTCCTCGTGTAATGGATGAATTATATCATAAAAAATTATCCGCGCAAGAGAAAAAACATTTTCACTTTAGAATTGCGCCGGGGGAAAGCTGTTTGTGGCCTATTATAAATTCTTCCGCTGTCATTTTCCTTGAACCTTCTAACTGAAGCTCTTCTATTTTTAAAACGCCTTTCCCTGTCTTAACCCGTATGCCATTTTTATTAACTTCCAATACAGCGCCGGGCTCACTTTTGGCCCACCTGTCAGGTGAGCCAGATGGCTCACCTGACAGGTGGACAGGTATTACCTTCCATATCTTAAGCATTTTCTTATCCAAATGCGTAAAACATCCGGGCCATGGCACTAAAGCCCTTATCTTATTGTAAATTTTATCAGCGCTCTCAGTCCAGTCAATTAAACCGTCTTGTTTTTTTAATTTAGGCGCGTAAGTAGCTTTGCTATTATCCTGCGCCTTAAATTCAGCCTTATTTTCTTTGATTAATTTTATGACATCCAGTAAAAGATCTGCGCCTTTCGCAGAAAGTTTTTCAGTTAACGCGATAGCGTCATCCTGCTCGCCTATAGACAGGGTATCTTTAAGCGCGATATCCCCTTCGTCCATTTTTTCATTCATGCGCATAATAGTCACGCCTGTTTCTTTTTCTCCGTTCGCAATGGCCCGGTTTATAGGGGCCGCTCCCCTGTATTCAGGCAAAAGCGAGGCGTGTATATTGAGGCAGTGTAATTTCGGCAGGCCCAATACCGCTTTTGACATTATCTGGCCGAAACTTACCACGATAAATAAATCAGCGCTGAACTTTTTCAGGAAATTTATGGATTCTTCGGAATTTACTTTAGCGGGCTGGAATGTCTTGATCCCAAGCTCCTCAGCCTTTAACTTTACAGCGGTCGGTGCTATTTTAAGAGCCCTGCCCTTCTGCCTGTCAGGCTGCGTAACCACCAGAATTACATCTTCAATCTTAGCAAGCTTCCCTAAAATAGGCGCGGCAAAACTTGAGCTTCCAAAAAATACTATTTTCATATCATCCTGCTTCCCCAAGTTGACAAACTGACAATGTCACTTTGTCAACTTGATCAAAATTTCATGCACACCTTCGCGCCAAGCTGCTTGATGATCTTCCTGCGCTTTAAAAACCGTATCTTGTCTATAAAAAGTATGCCGTCCAGATGATCTGTTTCGTGCTGTATTATCCTGGCAAGAAGGCCGTCTGCGTTTATTTTCAGCACATCCCCGTCAAGGTTAAGCGCTTCTACTGTAATGAATTCCGGCCTTACAACGTCGCTAGAGATGCCCGGCAAGCTCAGGCAGCCTTCGCAAAAATTTACACTGCCTTTTTTCCGGATTATTTTGGGGTTTATAAGGACCAGCGCGGCCTTTTTATTATTATCAACATTTTCAACAACTATGATCCGCTTGCTGATACCTACCTGAGGAGCTGCAAGGCCGACCCCGTTAGCGAAACGCATCGTCTCTATCATGTCGTAAGCAAGCCTGCGTTCATCATTGCCTAATTTTCCGACCCGCCTTGCCTTTTTCCTCAAAACTGGATCCGGATATATTTTTATCTCTAACTTTGCCATATGTCTTTGTATTTTATCATACCTCATGCGTCTTGACAATCATATAAGATTATGGTAAATTTAATAAATGAGGACGCGACTTACGGAACGAGCACATTCGCTTCGCTCAGTGTAAACTCCGCGAGTGAGTGTAAATCGCTGTCCGAATTTACCCCAAGTCGCTATAATACCTAAGTATATGCGACGAGGGGTAATTGTCCCTCGCAACCTATTTTTAAGTTAGAGGATTGCTCGGGATTAATTCGCACAATCACAGAAGTTATTCATAGGAGATTCGGTTACGGCATCTATAAGATGCCGTAACCGAAGTGCTCATTAAATGAACGAGCAGGAATTAAAAGAATTTTATAACAATGGGCTTTTCGCTTTTGAAAAGCAAAATTATGAGTACGCTGTAGAGATCTTTTCCCAAATAATATCAGTTCAATACGACCATCTGGAAGCCAGGCATTACCTGCATCTTTCTCTCCAAAAAAAAGCAGAGGGTTCCAAGCCTTCTCTTGCCGGTTTTGTCAATAAAGTCTTTCTTTTAATGCAGGCCAATGCCATGTTGAAAAAAGATGATATACCGGGCTGTCTTGAGATATTGGAAAAAATAATGGCCGCTAATCCTAACGATTCTGAAATATTGAAAAAAATAGCCGATATATTTTATAAAAAAGGTATGATTATGCATGCGATAAGTACTATGGAAGAAGCAATGACATCAAATCCAAAAGATATAGATGTATTTAAAAAACTTGGCGAGTTATATGTAAAAAAAGAAGACTATCACAAAGCCAAATCAGCTTATGAATCAGCTCTTAAAATAAATCCTAACGATACCGAGGTTTTAAAATCACTCAAAAACCTTGATGCCTTGGGGACTATTAAGCATGAATTCGGAAATTAAAAAATATAGTCACAAAGGTTTCACACTGGTAGAAGTCCTCATAGTAGTTATAATCATCAGCATACTGGCTTCTATAGGCATACCGCAATTTGCGGCTTCGATTGAAAAGGCAAAGGGCGCTGAAGCAAGGGCAGGCCTAGGACATATCCAGACAGGGGAAAAAATTTACTACGCGGAAAAAGAATATTACACGACCAACTTGTCAGATCTTGATATAAACCTGACTCAAAAATACTGGTCATTTGTTATAACTACCCCCACCTCCACTAGCTTCACGGTTACTGTTACCAGATTAGGCGGTACTCACAGCGGCCAGACCATCATTATGGACCAGAAAAGCACTTTTAGCGGCAATTGGGAATTCCTCTAAGACTAAGACGGGTCCACATCCACTGTTATAATAATCCCCGGGGGTTTGTTCTTACCTAGAGTCCTTTTTAAGACAGCTGTAATATCCTCTACGTTCTCTGCTCTCAGAAATATGCTCCACCTGTACATGCCTTTCATTCTTGAAATTGCCGACGGCGCAGGTCCGAGGATATCTATATTTTTAGATTTGGCCCCTTCTTCCAGGCTAGCCTTCAGATTATCGCTGGCTTTAAAAACCCTCTCTTCATTTCTGCCTCTTAAAGTCAGGCTTACCATGTGGCAGAATGGCGGCAGATATAATTCTTTGCGCAGGTGTATTTCTTTGTCATAAAAAGTATTGTAATCGTGGTTTTTGGCCGCCTGTATTGAATAATGCTGCGGCGTATAACTCTGTATTATCACCCTGCCTCCGAGATCGCTTCTTCCGGCCCGGCCCGCGACCTGCGTCAATAAATTAAACGTGCGTTCAGCTGACCTGAAATCAGGCAGATTTAAGGCTGTATCCGCAGATATTACCCCTACAAGCGTAACTTTGGGAAAATCCAAACCCTTGGCTATCATCTGGGTGCCTATTATAATATCTACGCCCCCGGCCTTAAATTTTGAAAGCACTTTATCGTGCATGCCCCGCTTGCGGGTAGTGTCTGTATCCATCCTCTCTATAATAGCCGCAGGGAAAAGCCTGTGCAGCTCGCTTTCAACTTTTTCCGTACCAAGCCCCCAATATTTCATATAGCCGGAATTGCACTCAGGGCATATATCGGGCGGAGCCATGTTAAAATTACAATGATGGCATATAAGTTTCTTCTTATCAAAATGATATATTAGGCTGACGCTGCAGCGTTTACATTTAATTACATATCCGCATTTTTTGCAGTTTATGAATGTTGAAAAGCCGCGCCTGTTTAAAAAAAGTATCACCTGCTTCTTTTCCGCTATATCTTTTTCTATCCATTCTTTAAGCTTCTGGGAAAATATCGGAATTTTTTTGGCCCTTGTCATTTCTTCGCGCATGTCAACTATATCAACCGCGGGCAAAAGCCTTGAATCTATCCTTTCAGAAAGTTCAATAATGGTAAATTTTCCGTTTTTAGCCGCGTAAAAAGATTCTAACGACGGGGTGGCGCTTCCGAGTATTACAACAGCGTTTGAAAACTCCGCCCTTTTTATTGCCGCGTCTCTCGCATTATACCTGGGCACGTCTTCCTGCTTATAAGACGTTTCATGTTCCTCGTCCACAACTATCAACCCCAGATTTTTAACAGGCGCGAATATCGCTGAGCGCGCCCCTATGACAATTCTGGCTTCGCCCGAGTTTATTCTCTTCCATTCAGAAACGCGCTTGGAGCCGAGAAGTCTTGAATGCAGCACTGCTATTTTATCTTCGAACCTCGCTTTGAAACGCGCTACTGTCTGAGGGGTAAGGGAAATCTCCGGGACAAGCACTATGCTGGAAAGCCCCAGCTTCAAGGCATGGGCGATTGATTGAAGATAAACTTCTGTTTTTCCGCTTCCGGTTACCCCGTGCAAAAGAAAAACTTTATGCGTCCCAGCGCTCATTGAATTTATTATGGAATCAAGCGCCTCCTGCTGTTCCGGATTAGGCGTAAGATGCTTATCAGAGCCGTCTATAAATTCAAATTCTTCTCCTAGTTCGTCATGTTTTTCTTTTCTATGCCTTTTGACGGAAACTCCTTTTTTAAGCACTCCTGGGATAGCCGCCGAGATTGCCTCGCCCCATGAAGAATAATAATACTCAGAGATCCATTTTGTAAGCTGCAACATCTTGGAATCTATGCACAGGGTCTTATCAATAATCCTATTTATAGGCTTGATTTTCTTTATATCGCATTTATCGGGAAACCCTATCACATAACCCGTAACTGTTTTGTTTCCGAAAGACACCTCCACTATACTCCCTATCTTAAGATCCTCTTTGAGAAACTCAGGTATGGAATATGTAAAAGGCCCTTCTATGGGTCGGTTAATGACTATATCCGCAAATTTCATAGAATAAACTGCGTAGGTTGCCTGCCCCGTACCCTTGTGGTATGGGGCCGAAGGCATCCTGCGCGGTTGAGATGGTTATAATTCATTCATTATTTTTTTCATGTCTTCCCACACTAGTTTTTTGTCCTGAGGATTGCGCAAAAGATACGCGGGATGATACGTAGGCATGAATTTCATACCCCTATACTCATGCCAGTTTCCTCTTAATTTACTTATGGGCGTTTCTGTATTAAGAAGAGTCTGGCTTGCGAATTTTCCCAGCCCGCATATTACCTTTGGCTTCACCGAATCTATCTGGGCATAAAGATAATCCATGCACATCGAGATCTCTTCAGGCAATGGATTTCTATTTTGCGGCGGGCGGCATTTTAATATATTGCAGATATAAACATCCTCTCTTTTAATGCCCATGGCTTCTATTATTTTGGTAAGAAGCGCGCCTGCCTCTCCCACAAAAGGCATGCCTTGAATATCTTCTTCATGGCCTGGCGCCTCCCCCACAAACATAAGTTTTGCATTTATGTCGCCTGAACCGAATACGATATTTTTCCGCATATTTCCCAAAGGGCATTTTTGGCAATGCGAAACTGAATTTTTAACCAGAGACAGCCTCACGTCTTTTGGTTTAGATGAAAAGAGATATTCGAATACGCCGCTTTCTCTTTCCATCTCCAAATAACTTCGTATAGATTTTAAAATATTCTGCATATAATTAATAGACCTTCTCCGTTCGCCGAACGGAAAATTTTCCGTTCGGCGAACGGCTCAGGGTCACGGCCTGGGATGAAACTTCTGGTGAATGGATTTTAACCTATCCTTGCTTACATGCGTATAAATCTGCGTGGTAGAGATATCCGAGTGGCCTAGCATCTCCTGGACTATCCTCAAATCAGCCCCCCTCTCTAGTATATGCGTCGCAAAAGAGTGCCTTAAGCTGTGAGGGGTGACTTTTTTCTTAATCTTCGCGAGCTTCGCATATCTCTTTATGATTTTCCAGAATGTCTGGCGCGACATCGGCTTTCCAATCCTTGTAAGAAATAAAAAATTTGAAATCTTCTTCTTTAAAAACTGCGGCCTGGATTTTTCCAGATACCTCTGGAGGCTCTCTTTTGCTTTTTTGCCGAAAGGCACTATTCTCTCTTTTGAGCCTTTTCCGAAGCATTTCACGAAACCAACCGCCATGTTGATGTCGTCCATCTTAAGGTTTACCAGCTCTGAGACCCTCATGCCTGTAGCGTACATGAGTTCCATGCACGCTTTATCTCTGGCCTCCATGGGATCTCTGACGTTCGGGGCATTCAGCAGAGTCTCAACCTCTTTAACATTCAGAGTAAACGGAAGTTTCTTCCATAACTTAGGGGATTCTATAATATTCGCGGCGTCCTCTTTGATTATGTTTTCTTTTAAAAGAAATTTAAAAAAACTCTTTATGCACGCCAGCCCCCTTGAAACAGAATTAGAAGCAAGCCCTCTTTCCTTTTCTGCCATCATGAATGAATTGATCGTCTGTCTGGAAACCTTATCTATGGAATCAACTTTTTTAGATTTTAAAAAATCAGCGAACCTGTAAAGATCTCTTTTATAGGAACTGAGAGTATTATTCGCCATGCCCCTCTCAACAGATATATAACTCAGAAATTGCTCTATTAATTCATTCATGTAATATACGGGTTATTTATCTTTTCATTGCCGATGGTGGAATCAGGGCCGTGCCCTGGATAAATAACATAATCATCTTCCAGCGTGAATAATTTTTCTTTTATAGACCGCATTATATCCTCTTCCGAACCGCATGCGAAGTCAGTCCTGCCTATGCCTTCGCAAAAAAGCGTATCGCCCGTAAAAATAACGCCGGCGCCCTTCAGGCAGATAGAGCCAGGGGTATGCCCCGGCGTATGGATAACCTCTAGATTGTATTTACCTATACCCAAAATATCTTTGTCTTCTAATAATCTGGAAGCGGTTTTTGTTTTAAGAAAAAAACCTAATGCGCCTGACAGGTTTTTGGAGGGATCTGTCAAAAAATCAGCGTCTAAGCGGTGTATCCATACAGGTATGCCGAATTCTTTGTCAGCTCCTATATGGTCTCCGTGGCCGTGGGTATTAATAACAGCCTTTGGTTTCAGGTCGTCTTTATCTATAATGCTCTTTATTTTATTGTAGTCTCCGCCCGGGTCTATTACAAAAATCTTTTTCGTATTCTCATCGCCTGCAAGGTAGCAATTTGACTCCAGAGGACCTACGACTATCTTCTTGATAAACACTTTCATCCCTCACCAAAAACCCCGGACATAAACCCAAGAATAAATAGGGTTGGTTCGGGATTCGCTAAAACGAACTCCGAAAAGGAGCTTCACTTCCTTAATTCGAGAGAATCCTTCACGTGCGTATATGAAAATCTCTTGTCTATAAGCCGTTTTGTCTTTTCCAAAAGTTGCGCGATTCTGTATCTCTCGCTATTCGTCAGATCAATTTTCTTGACATCCGGATCTACTGATTCTATTTCTGTTATAAAAGCCCCCAGCTCTTTATACTTTTCGTCATTGAGATATTTCTGCATCTCCAGCAAATTCTGCATCAATTCATCATAACACTCTGTCCTTTTTTTATAGCCATCGCCCATCCTGTCAATCAATTCCCCCTGCCATGACTTCCAGAATAAAAACCGTTTTTTATAAAGCTCATCCACCCTTAATTCTTTCGAGTAGTCATATGTTGTGACAACAGGTAATTGTTTTTCCTCTTCCTTCTTCTTGCGGGCAAATTTCCTCTGCACCCCGGCGCATCCTGAAATTGATATACATAATGTAACTATTATCGCGTACCTGAATCCCTTAATCATATCTTCTCTCTCCTATCCCAAAGGTTACACTTCTGACAATGTCAAAAATGTAACCTTCAGCTTATGAGCCGCTCAAATTCCTTTTCGTTGATGATTTTGACGCCTAATTGTTTTGCTTTATCAAGTTTGGAACCGGGGTCTTTGCCGGCTACAACATAATCCGTATTCTTGCTCACGCTTGAAGAGGCATTGCCGCCTAACCTGCGCACGAGCTCTTCTATTTCCTGTCTTGAAAAACTTTCCAATGAACCTGTCACCACGAAGTTCTTGCCTTCTATATTGCCGGATTTCGGACCAGCATCTTTTTCCTTTGTATTTACCCCGTTGGTTTTTAACTTTTCAATGACTTTTTTGTTCTCATCTGTCCTGAAAAAATTAAATATGCTCTCGGCCATTACAGGGCCTATTTCATAAATACCTTGAAGTTCATCAATGCCTGCTTTTGCCAATCTATCGAGAGATTTAAACCTGGATGCAAGTATCCATGCATTCCTGACTCCTACATGCCTTATGCCGATGCCATATACCAGTCTGGCGAGCGAGTTAGACTTGCTTTTTTCTATTGCACTGATAAGGTTTGCTGCGGATTTATCAGCCATCCTGTCCAGATTTGCCAATTCCTCATGTTTTAAGCCATAAATATCTCCGTAATCTTTTACTAATTTATTATCAACCAATTGGGCCGCGACAGCGTCTCCCATTCCCTCTATATCCATTGCCTCTTTGGACGCAAAATGCCTTATCCTCTCTTTTAATTGCGCGGGACAGCTCATATTTTCGCATCTCAGTGCAACTTCATTTTTAAGTTTTTTCACAACGCTCCCGCATGCAGGGCATTTTTTCGGCATAAAAAATTCTTTTTCAGAGCCGTTACGTTTCTTTTTCACGACCTCAACCACCTGCGGGATAATCTCGCCTGCCTTTTCTACCAGCACGTGATCCCCTATTTTAACGCCTTTGCGGCCAATCTCATCCTGGTTATGAAGCGACGCCCGGCTGACAGTGCTTCCTGCCAGCTCTATGGGTTTTAAAACCGCAACAGGCGTAAGCGCGCCTGTCCTGCCGACCTGGACTATTATATCTTCCAGAATAGTTTCTTTTCTTTCCGCAGGAAATTTATACGCTATCATCCATCTCGGGCTTTTTGAAGTCTGGCCGAGCGTTTTCTGATAAAAAAAAGAATCGACCTTTATTACCATGCCGTCTATATCATATTCAAGGCCATGCCTTTTATTCTGCCACTCGTTACAATATTCAATAACCTCTTCTATTGAGCCGCATTTTTTAATATTAGGATTCACGCGGAATCCGCTGTCTTTTAAAAAATTCAAAGCCTCGAACTGCGTCTTGAACTCGCTGCCTTTAACAAAACCCACCCCATATATCCACATGTCCAAATGCCTTTTAGCCACGAGGGAACTGTCGAGTAATTTTAAAGATCCTGCTGCAGCATTTCTTGGATTAGCAAAAATCTCTTCGCCCAAAGCCTCTTTCGCCTCATTTATCTCTAAAAATACCCTGGCCGGCAGATATACCTCTCCTCTTGCTTCAAATAATTTCGGCATGACAGCGCCTTTTTTAGCATCAAGTTTTAGCGGCAGGCTTTTTATTGTCTTTAAATTTACAGTAACGTCATCGCCTTTAAAACCGTCTCCGCGCGTGGCGCCCTGAATAAATACGCCGTTTTCATAAAGAAGCGAGATGCTCACCCCGTCTATTTTTAATTCAACTACGTAATCCAATTTATCGACCTCTAAATTTTTCTTTACCCGCTCGTCGAATTTCATTATCTCTTCCGGAGAATAAGTATTATCTATGCTTAGCATCGGGACCCTGTGCTCAACTGTCTTGAATTCTTTTAAAACCTGGCCGCCTACTTTTTGGGTTGGAGAATCAGGCACAACAAGCTCAGGATGCGCCTCTTCTAGCTTTTTAAGCTCATCCATCAATCTGTCGTATTTATGGTCGGATATCTCAGGCTTATTATTAACATAATACTTTTTATTGTGCTGTTCTAGTTTTTTTCTGAGTTCTTCTATCTTTATATTTACGTCTTTTTTCTTCATAACCCGGTCAATAATCTATATCCCAATTTTTCAGGAAGCCCTGCTTTTAATATCTTATTTTTTGCAACCTCAATATCATAATCAACTCTTTTTATTTCAACGGTCTTTTTGTTGCTGTCATATATGCAAAAACCGGCCTGTGGATTGCCGTCCCTTGGTTGACCAACACTTCCAACATTTATTATATATTTTAAGCCTGGTTCTACTTTAATGGAATCTTCAGTTGCGCGTTTTACCTTGCCTTCATGCATAAAAAATACGGCTGGGATATGCGAATGGCCGATAAAACAAATGTCTTCTTCCATTATCTGAAAAGACTTTACTGCAGATTTTATATCCGATATATAATCAAATAATTCCGGTCTACATAAACTACCATGCGCCACTACAAAACCCTGTCCTTTAATTATAAGTTTAAGTGATTTTAAAAATCCTCTTTCCTCTTTATTCAATATTTCTTGCGTCCATTCAACCGCTTCTTTTGCAATATTATTAAAATATTCTACCGGAAAAAGCCCGATTGAAGCCCAGTCATGATTGCCGCATACGCTTATTGCATTTAAATCCATAAACCTTCTGAGACATTCATGCGGACTAGCGCCATATCCGACTATATCTCCAACACAGATATACTTGTCTATGTGTTCTTTTTTATATTCTGCTATTATCCTATCAAATGCCTCCAAATTACTGTGAATGTCGCCAAATATTCCGTATCTCATAGAGAACTATAATCAAATTTTATATCAAAATCATTAAATTCTTTGGAAGGCGTTTCCCACGCTACATCCGCATCCTCGATATAACGGCCCAATGGGCCTTTTAATATTTTATCCAGAAATTCTTTGAGATTTTTTTCTTCACTCTCGGCAACTATCTCTACCCTGCCGTCTTCTAAATTTTTAACCCAGCCGGATATGCCAAGGCTCGACGCGATATTCTGAGCAGTATATCTGAATCCAATTCCCTGTACGCGTCCGGAATAAAATATATGCGCTCTCTTCATGCGACTTCTCTCAAAGTTTACAATCTGACAATGTCAAAGTGTAAACTTTGATTCTATACATTCGCCCGCCACTGAAACAATGGCGGGCTCAGTATTCCGCCCAAGGAACCTAGGGTTTCAGCCTGGGTGGGCTTCATTTTCTCAGGTATTCTTCAAACTTACCCCAAAATGGGTCTATCTTTGGATGTTCTAGTTTATATTTTCTATCTTTTTCTATAATATAAAGCCCTTGTTCCTTCCGGGTGACCTCTCCTGCGATGCTGGCAGGTATGGATTCATCTTTCAGGGCTTTAACAACGTCCTTTGCCTTTTTCTTATTGACGGTTGCGAGCAACGTACCTTCGCTTATTGCTTTATAGGGGTCTATGCCAAAACATTCGCAGGTCTTTTTTACCTCATCCTGTAAAATTATTTCGTCCGGATAAATATTCATGCCGACATTGCTATGCATTGCCATCTCATAAAGCCCGCCGAAAATACCGCATTCAGTGGCATCGTGCATGGCAGTAACTCCGCCAACTTTAGCCGCAACTAAAGCGTCCTTGACCGTTGACATCTGATAATAAACTGCCTGCGCCTTCTTCACAAAACTCTTTCCGTATTTTTCTTCAAGAGTTTTTGGGAAATACGCGGACATAAGCCCTGTTGTCTCAATAGCAGGGCCTTTTGAAATTATAACCGCATCGCCGACTCTGCACTTCGGCGCTATTAATTTTTCTTTTTTACCAACACCTATCATTGCAGCGCCGCCTACCATAGGATAATTGCATCCCGCATATCTTGCGGTATGGCCTGTAACCACTGCAATGTCTAATTTCTTGCATTCTCTGTGGACAGCATCCCACATCCTGGTAAGCTCATCTTCTGTCATTTCAGGAGGCAGATTAAGATCCACGGCTAAATATTCAGGCGCTATGCCGCTGACAGCAACGTCGGAAGCAAGAATATGAATAGCAAACCACGCCGCTTTCTCTATACCCAATTCTTTGGCAATATAAAACGGGTCTGCTGATAAAACCATTACCTTATCTTTGCCTAACTCTATAACCCCAAAATCCACCCCATGCTGCGGCCCGACAATGACAGATTTATCTTTTTTGCCTAATCTCGGATAAATAACCTTGTTGAAAAAATCAGGATGTATTTTTCCTAATTCGGGTAATTTTTCCATTATGCATGCTCCGTTATTTTCTATTTTGGAATTATAGCTCTGGCCATCAATGCGGCGCTTACTATTTTTATTGCGTCGCCCGCTACAAAAGGCATGACGCCCGCATAAACCAGCTGGGTAATATTCAGGGATGAGCCTTTGAATAAAGAAAACCATATATTAAGCTGGATAATGCCCGGCAGATAAATCAAAATAAAATTTGCGAACATCATGATACCCAGCATCTGATAAAACCCCCTGGACCAGTGATAAGTATCAATAATATATCCTATAAAAAGCGCCGCTAAAATAAACCCTAATAAATATCCGCCTGTAGGCCCCATGATTACGGCATATCCTCCTGTAGCCCCGTTAAACCATGGGATGCCTGCTATACCCAGGCTGACATAAATCACCTGGCTTATGCCGCCCCAATATTTTCCAAGGACAATGCCTGCCAGAAACACAGCGAATGTCTGGCACGTGACAGGCACCGGCGTCCAAGGTAAAAATAATCTTACCTGCGCCAAAATCCCTGTCAGCGTAGCCATGCCTAACGCCAAAATAATTTTGTTCGCCAACGATACTTCCCTTATCCGCCTCAATGCCAAATTCACTGCCTGCATTTTATCCTCCTTTAAATTTAATAATTCCTAGTTATTTCTCATAACTTTATTAGCGTCTCATACAAGTTGTTTTAAAATCTTTGGCATGACTTCGCTCTCCAAATATTCCAAACTAAAAGGCTTGGTGATATAATCACTAGCTCCATATTCCATGGCCAATTTAACCATCTCTTCATCTTTTACAGCTGTCATCATAATAACCTTGATCTTTTTATCTATATCTTTTATCTTTTGAAGCACTGTTATCCCTGAGAGCCCAGGCATTTTTATATCCAATAGTATTATATTTGGCTGCTTCTCTTTTACAATAGACAAAGCGCTCTCTCCGTCATTGGCTGTAAAAACCTCATAATCTCTCTTTTCTAGATAACGATTCAGAAAATCACATGTTGGGAGATCGTCGTCCACTATTAATAATTTAACCATTTTGTATCTCCTTTCCTAGTGCTGGTAATTTAATAATAAAGGTTGTCCCTTTCCTTAATTTACTCCGGACTTCTATGCTTCCTTGATGAGCTTCTATGATCCCATGGCAAATCGAAAGCCCTAAACCTATACCTTCCTCTTTTGTTGAAAAAAAAGGGTCAAATATCTTTTCCAATTTTTCTTCAGGAATACCTTCCCCCGTGTCTTCAAATTCAATAACTACCACTTTATCTCCCAGTTTGAATATATCTGTTTCTCTCTTTCCAAATTCAGTAATCTCTTCGACATAAGACCTGATGTTCAATTTTCCTCCATCAGGCATAGCCTGAACAGCATTTACCATTATATTTAAAAAAACCTGCTGAAGCTGGCCAGAATCGCCCATTACTTCTAGTAGACTTGTGTTTAAATGTTTGGTTATCACTATATTCTGGAGCCTCACTTGATATTCTAAAAGAAGTAGTGTATCTCTTATAACTTTGTTTATGTCTACAGGCTCAGTTTTGGGTTCTTTCCGCTTAGAAAACTGCAATAGCATATTCGTGATTGCCGCTGCGCGTTTTACTTGTTCCATTATTATCTTTGCGGCTAACTTGATATTCTTATCCTGACTTTCCTTTGATAATATCTCAGCATTGCCGGAAATTACATTTAATGGATTGTTAATCTCATGAGCTACTCCAGCAGCTAGCTCTCCTATGGCGGCTAATTTTTTAGACCTATTCAACTGGAACCCTAAACGTTTTATCTCTCTCGTATCCCGCGCAATAATAACCATAGCTATAACATTTCCATATTTGTCCTTCATCACTGAACCAGAAAAACTAATGGGTATTCTTTCTCCATGCTTAGTCTTATAATACATTTCCAAATCCCTAACTGAACCCATCCTGTTCAGTATTTCTAACGCACCTTCGCTAAGAAGCCTCCCTATCTCTAATCTTTTGACATAGGCTTCCAATTTATATGTTAATGCCTTTATATCTGCCAAGCCTTCAGGGCTGATCTGAGTTTCTGCCATGTCTCCTTTAAACTTTCTGGCTAAATGTAAATAATAAACAGTATCTCCTGACTTTCCTCTTACAGGTGCAGCTATAACATTAACCAGAGACTTTTTTCCTTCTTTATCAAAATGCGTATGTAGCTCAGCGCAAGGTTCATTCTTATTAATTACCTCTTCAACTGGGCATCTATCATGCGGAGGCTGGCAAATAGCATTCCTATTATGTGTTATTTTAAAACAGAATTGATTAATAACATCTTTCCTATCGAGCCCAACCGACTTCAAAAAAGCGTCATTTACTTTTATTATCCTAAAATCTTTGTTTAATAAACAAACTCCATCTTCAATCTCATTGAGTATTTCTTCCTCTTCAAGAAACTTATCTAATGGCTGGTCAATTAGCTCATCTTCTCTATATCCCAATAACTCTTGGGTGGCTCTATTCACTCTCTTTATTAACCCACTGGAGTCAACAACAATTAAAGATTCAACTATATAGGAGATGATGGACTCTACGTAAGCCTTGTCCACCAATTGACTTCTTTGCTCTTTTAAATCCTGTATCATTCGATTAAAGGCTTTGGCTAAAACGCCGATCTCATCTGAACTATCGATTTTTACTTCAATATCTAGATTGCCTTTCTGGACATCAGAAATTGAGCGCATAACTAATTTCAACGGCCTATCAAGGAGGTAGTAAAATATAATAATGATAAAAATACCTAAAATTACAGTATCTAAGACGGCTTCAAAAACAGGAAATCTTTTAATGAACTCAACTCTTGTAAAAACGAGCATTATCGCTAATTCAACCACAGCAACTACAAAGATGAGCTTTAAAGCTATGCTAAATCTTATACGGTGTTTCTGTTCCAGGTCTGTTTTTCTCATATTTAAAAATTATTTCTGTTTATTCTTTTATATTTCAAAAAGCCCTTTTTGTTTTGCGGAAAAACCTCAAAGTCCTACGTGGTCGGGGAGACTGGACTTGAACCAGCGACCTCTGCGTCCCGAACGCAGCGCTCTAGCCAAACTGAGCCACTCCCCGTACCAAATCTAAGCTATTCAATTAAAGCAATCTTGTAGATTTGGCACGGGGCACGCCCTTTTGCCCATAACCAAATCATTTGTCATTATCAGAAGTAGCCAAGGTTTAAACCTTGGCTATTTTTTTTCTTCAATCTTTTTATTCTCTTCCAACGAATCCGCTGAGAGCAGCTTGTCTTCGAATTTATCTAAACTTTTTACTGCCCTTTCGTAGCTTGATTTTATATTGTCAATATGGCTGCCTATTACTTCAAAATCCTGCGTGAATTTTCCAAGAGAACCTTTTAAAGTAATAAGCATCTTTATCACTTCCTGCGCCTTTTCTTCTACCTTCAAGCCTTTCATGCCGAGGATGATCACCTGCAGATACGCGTAAAAACTATTCGGCGACACAGGTATTACTTTTTTGGATATGGCGTGGCTGAATATGGATTTTTCCTCTCCGAAACCCTCATCCTTTATTATTGTCTCGTAGTAAACATTTTCTGCCGGTATATACATCAGCGCAAAATCATACGTACCTTCATCGGGAAGTATATACTTAGCTGCGATGTCGTCTATGTGAGTATTGACTGCTTTTACAAATTCTTTTTTCGCGCGTTTTTTCTCCTCATCCGTTTGAACGTCTACAAAACGCTTAAAACTCTCTAAAGGAAATTTTGAATCAACCGGCACAAGGCGGCTGCCTATCTTTATCACCGCATCCACGCGTTCGCCTGTCTTAAAACAATGCTGAAGCTCATAAAAATCTTTGCGGGGCATGATCTGTTCCAGAAGCGACTCTAAAAATAATTCTCCCAGCCCGCCTCTCATCTTAGGCGCCCTGAGTATTTCCTGTAAACTCGCGATGTCCCTTCCTACCTCATAAATCTGCTGGGTCTTTTCATCCAGAGACCCAAGGCTTTTTTTGACGTCTCCAAAAACCTTGGCTGCGCTATCAAGCCTCTCCCCCATATTGTTGCTTACCATCTGCTGAACCCTGGCACTCTCATTAAGCTGTTTTAAAATAAGCTCTGTATTTTTTGAAAGCGTATCGCTCCATTCGCGCCTGAGCGCATTGATCTTTTCTTCGTTTTCCTTTGATACGGAATCATTTGTCTTCCTGCTGAAGAAAAATATCAGGATGGCTATAACAAAAAAACCTAACAGATTAATTATTATCATTTTGCCTTCCATTCATATTGTCCTGTTGATTCATTTATGACTTCTATTTGAGTCCCGGAATTAGCATTATCCTGAAGCTTTTTAGCGTACATTTTCTGAACCTCTTTAATAGATATGCCATTTTTAGCGGCAATGGCTCTATATATAACCGTCCTGTCATTATTCTCCGCGTCAATCAACGCCTTTGCAGCCGCATCTACAACCTCTGGGTTCTTTATCTCTGCAAGGCCGATTCTATTTTCGCCGATTACGCCTCTTTCCTCCAGCGAAACTAATTCCTGCTTTCTTGCTTTGCGGTTCAAAGCAGCCTGCTCCACCTCCGGGCTTAAGGCCTCCTGAGCATAAGCGTTCGGAATTAAAATATCCAGCATGCTCCCTTGTCTGGCGCCGGGTGTTTTTTCTCCGGATCCGGACACAATGTCTTCTATCGCATCAATATCTTTTGCAACATGCTGATATATGTCAAGCCTCATCGATATATCTAATTTTATAGGCTCTTTCGGAGCCTCTACTTTTATCCTTGCACAGCCAACGCTCAACAATAAAACCGCCAACACCAGATAAACTATTTTCATAACAGCCTCCTATTTTTTAAAATCATGCAATACCACTGTGAAATCGCGCCTCCCTGTCTCTCCGTTCAAACTAATATTCATGAAAATGCTGCCATTGCTTAAATATAACTTTAATATACCACTATTATAATTATAATTCTTAAAACTTTCCACTATTATATCTAAAGGCTGTTTTGAATTTTTCGCAATGTTTTCCAGAAATCTAGTATCTTTTATAATCAATATGCCGCCATTTTCGTCCGTAAAGAAAGTGCCGTTCAGCTCATTTACAGCCGGCCCTGAACCTTCCAGCGACATGGCGCCTTCTAAACTGCCCGTCATCTCAAATTTATCGATAAGCTTAAAATCTTCGACAAAAGACCTGATATTTAAATCCAGCGCCTTTAGCCTGAAGTCATATTTTACAATCTCTGCGCTCAAAATTAGTATATTCAATTCTCCTGTAATGTTTCCCCCTAAAAAATTAACGCTCAGAGGGCTTATTGATATGGCATTGCTCCTGAACTTCACGCTGCTTTTAATTTCCCCTGTTTTTAAATTATCGTAATTAATCCTCGGGATATAAAGTTCTGCTGAATCAGGGTTCAGGTTTAAAACATCTATTCTGTCTGCTGAAAATGTTTTCAGCGGATTTATGCCGGCTGAAACATCGTTAAACGAAACCTTGGCTATATTTTTATTAAGTAAAGCCCTTAAATCATAAGTAATGCCTGCCTCTTTTATCTTGATATCATAGGCCTTATCTTTCTTTACTTCTATGTTATAAAATGAGATCAAGCGCGGTTTGAAACCGCAGTTTTTTACGGAAATAGAAGCGCCTTTAAACACGCCCTCCAGTTTCAGGCGCGCAAGAGAAAGGATTATGGGCTTGGTAAAAAAATAGCCTGTTATGAAAATTACGGCAAAAAATATAATTAGGGCGCAGAGTATTTTTTTAAACAATAGGGGGGATTCCCTTACATGTATCCGTATTCTTTAAGTATGTCCTGAAAATCGCTTGCCTTGACACTGTCTTTTGCGACATACTTTCCGATTATGTCTGTTTCCACATTTATAAAATCGCCCTTTTTCTTTATTCCAAACGCGGTATTTTTAAACGTATGAGGTATTAAATAGACTGTGAAATTATCTTTTGATAGTGTCGCGACAGTGAGGCTTGTCCCGTCCAGCGCCACAGAGCCTTTCTCTACTACAAATTTAGAAAATTCCTTCGGCAAAGACACGTTAAAACCAACGCTGGCCTGGTTTTTTATTATATCATTTATTCTGCCTTTGTAATCAATATGGCCTGTTATGAAATGCCCTCCTATCCTGGCGTCTAGCTTTACGCTTCTTTCGAGATTCACAGGATCGTTCGCCTTAAGATCAGCCAGGGTAGTCCTTTTCAAAGTCTCGGGTATCACATCAAAACTCAAGATATTTATATTGATTGCGATCACGCTTAAACACGCGCCGTTTACAGCTATGCTATCCCCGAGTTTTGCATCAACATGGATATTCTCCGTCTTGATCTTCAATACAGCCCCGGTTGAGCTTTTGCTTATGCCTTTTACCGCGCCTATCTCTTCAATAATCCCTGTAAACATATACCCATCCCATCTTTCATAAACAAGTTGACACTCTGACAATGTCAGAGTGTCAACTTACAACAGCTCCGCTGACTAGAATATCTTTGCCGATCATTTCAATTTTCACATCTTTTAACTCTATTGCCTGGCTCACTTTCTCTACGCCTTTTCCTTCTACTGAAGTCACAGCCCCTCTCCCGCCTATAATCTTCGTGGCTATGAAAAATAAAACCTTATCCGCAAAACCCTGCTCTAAAAATCCTGATATAGTATCTCCACCGCCTTCCACCAATAAACGGCTGATTTCAAGTTCTGCGAGTTCTTTTAAAAGCCATTCCAGGTCAATCCTGTTATTCTTACCCGGACATGCTATAACAAGTATACCTCTTTTATTAAATCTCTCCACCTTTTTTAATATATGGGGCCCCTTCAGCGATTTCCTTAAAATTGCCACTATATTCAGGCCGGGAGATTCTTTTGAAAAAATCTTTGCGCCTTCAGGAACTCTCAATCCTGAATCAAGCACGATCTTTACGGGAGTTTTGTTTCTTCTTGAGGTAAGAATAGGATTATCTCTCGTTATTGTGTTCACCCCTACAAGTACTGCGTCCATCTCGCTGCGCAGCCTGTGAGAATAATCCCTGGCAGCTTCCGAGGTTATCCATTTCGAATCCATTGTCTTTGTAGCTATCTTGCCGTCCAGGGATTCTGCGGCTTTTATTGTCACAAAAGGCATCTTCTTTGTAATATACTTTATAAAAACCTCGTTCAACTCGGCTGCTTCTTTATTTAAAATCCCGGCCTTAACCTTGATCCCGTGTTTCTCCAATTCCCTCTTGCCTTTCCCGTTATTCAAAGGATTCGGATCTATCATTGAACAATACACTCTTTTTATACCGCTTTTTATTATCGCCCTTGTGCAAGGCGGAGTCCTGCCTGTATGAGGGCACGGCTCAAGATTTACGTAAAGCGCCGCGCCTTTTGCCCTCTCTCCTGCCCTTTTCAACGCAATCGCCTCTGCGTGAAGCCCTCCTGGCCGCCTGTGATAGGCGCTTGCTATAATTTTCCCGTTTTTCACAACCAACGCGCCTACCATAGGATTCGGGCTTGTGGTTCCCCTGCCTTTTTCAGCAAGCCCCAAAACCTTTTTCATAAAAAATTCGTGCTTATTCATATCATTTAACCTGTTTCCGTTCGGCGATCGGAATAATTGTTCCGATCGCCGAACGGAAAGCTTATTTTAATCGTGAAGCGCTTCTTAATTTCTCTACAAGCTCGTATGGAACCTTCACTTTTCCGAGCAATACTTCTTTTTTCCCTAGTCCATGACAATCAGAACCGCCTGTTATAAGCAAGCCGTATTCTTCGGCCAATTTTTTAAACTCATTTGACTCTCTGGTATTATGATCAGAATGATAAACCTCTATGCCCTGAATGCCGTCATTTATAAGTATTTTTAAAATATCTTTTAATGGTTTAATTTCCGTATTAATTGTTTTAGGATGTGCAAGGACGCTGACCCCGCCCGCGTTCTTTATCATATCTGCTGCCTCTTTAGGGGATAATTTAATTTTTTTCACATAAGCAGGCGAATCATTGCCTATATATTTTGTAAATGCTTCCTTAATACAGGCTATCTTTCCTTTTTTATACAAAAGATTTGCTATGTGCAGCCTCCCTAAAGAATCCGAGTTAGAACCTGCTATCTCTAATAAATCTTCGTATTTTAAATCAATGCCCTGCCCGTTCAATCTTCTTAAAATCTCTTTTGCCCTTTCTTCTCTCGCCCTGCAGAGTTCTTCCAGTTTTTTTGTCAATAAACTATCCTGCCAATCTATGAAATACCCGAGTATGTGTATTTCATCGTCGTCTATCTCTGCGGTCAATTCCACGCCCGGAATAATTTCAACGCCCGCGTCTTTTGCAATTATGATAGCGGGAGCGATTGCGGCGCAGGTATCGTGATCCGTTATCGCAATGGCATCCAGCCTTTGCATCCTGGCATATCCTACAACCTTTTCCGGAGAAAAGGTGCTATCAGAGACATTTGTATGAACATGGAGGTCAGCTACTTTTTGCATTCTGTCTTCTTTATCTTATCCAGGATCCCATTGACAAATTTCCCTGAATCCACGTCTCCGTATTTTTTTGCGAGCTCTATCGCCTCGTTTATGGAAACGTTCGGCGGTATATCGTCTCTATGAAGCATCTCGTACGCGGACATGCGGATTATGTTCTTGTCTACGACAGCCATTCTGGATATATTCCAATTGTCCGTATATTTTGAGATAATCCCGTCTATGGCTGCGAGATTGCCGCATGTGCCTTTTACTAAAGCCTCTGCAAAATCATGCGATTCTTTATCCATTGACCCTGCTGTCTTTGACCAGAAATCCGATAAGCTGGAATCCACAGATTCCCTGGAAATCTCTATCCTGTAAAGGATCTTTAAAGCGCACTCTCTTGCAAAAGTCCTTTTTCGCATATTAAAGCTCCGCTACCAGGTTTGCCATTTCAATGGCTGAGCGGGCTGCGTCGCGGCCTTTGTTACCCTGTTTAGTGCCTGCCCTTTCTATTGCCTGCTCTATTGAATCTGCTGTGATAATCCCAAATATCACAGGCACGCCTGTATTTAAAGAAACATTCGCAATGCCTTTGGATGCCTCGCTCGCGATATAATCAGAATGAGGCGTTGCGCCTTTTATTATGGTCCCCAGGCATATGACTGAATCGTATTTCTTGCTCTTTGCCATATGGCTTGCGAGAACAGGTATCTCAAACGCGCCCGGAGCCCAGACAACTTCCATATCACTATCTTTTGCGCCATGCCTTGTAAGTTCATCAACGCACCCTTCCAGCAGCCTGTTGGTAATAAAATCATTGAACCTGGATGCTATGATGCCGAATTTCCTGCCTTTCGCGATAAGCTCGCCCTGAATTACTTTGTACATGCTATCCTCCTTTGTTTAATTTTTACAAAGTTGACACTTTGACATTGTCACAGTGTAAACTTTGGATAAGATGGCCTAATTTTTTCTTCTTGGTTGTCAGATACTTCATATTAGAGCAATTAGGCTGCACCTCAATGGAAACCCTCTTTACAACTTTCAGGCCATAACCTGCCAATCCCACTATCTTGCGCGGATTATTTGTAATAAGCTGAATTGTCTTTAATCCCAGGTCTGAAAGTATTTGCGCGCCTATGCCGTAATCCCTTAAGTCCGGCTTAAAACCAAGCTGCTCATTTGCCTCTACAGTATCAAGGCCTTTATCCTGTAATGCATACGCCTTTATCTTGTTAGCCAGCCCTATGCCGCGGCCTTCCTGCCTCATATATAAAAGAACGCCTCTTTGCCTTTCGCCTATAAGTTCCAGGCTTTTACGGAGCTGCTCACCGCAATCGCATCTTCTGGAGCCAAAAATATCTCCCGTAAGGCATTCTGAATGCACGCGCACTAAAACATCTTTCTTGCCTTTGACATCGCCTTTTACCAAAGCCACGTGCTGATATTTATCGATGCTTGATTCATAAAGGTATAATTTAAACATTCCGTAATCCGTGGGGACCCGGCTGGAAGCAATGCAAGCTACAAGCTTTTCTGACCTTCGCCTGTAATTAATTAAACCCGCAATCGTGCAAATTTTAAGTTTATGCCTTTTCGAAAACTTTTCCAGGTCTTTCTGCCTGGCCATTGTGCCATCGTCATTTATAATTTCACAGATAACCCCTGCAGGGTAAAGCCCTGCTAATTTCATGAAGTCCACGCACGCCTCTGTGTGGCCCGCCCTTGTAAGAACCCCGCCGTCTTTTGTCCGCAAAGGAAATACATGGCCCGGCCTCGCAAGGTCATCCGGCTTTGTCCTGGGATTTATAAGTGTCTTTATGGTGGCTGAACGGTCGTGGGCAGATATGCCCGTAGTCGTCCCTTTTTTAGCGTCCACGGAAATAGCCCATGCAGTCTTAAATGTATCCTGATTATCTTCAAACATCGGGTGCAGGCCAAGTTCGTCAAGCCTTTTGCCTTCCATCGGCATGCACACTAACCCTCTCGCGTGCCTTATTATAAAATTGATCGCGGAAGGCGCGGCAAAAGAAGCTGCGACAACAAGGTCGCCTTCGTTCTCGCGATCCTCATCATCCACCACTATGACCATCCTGCCTTTTTGCAGATCCTTGATAATTTCAGGTATTGTGTTGAATTTCATATATGATAATAGGCCTTTCAATATATCCTTCAGATGTTCCTGTTTGCCGCATCTTCAGGATTAATTCGCACTTATCACTTATGTCCGCTTTAAGCAGACGTAAGTGATGTGCTAATTAAAAAACCCGAAGACAATATCTTCGGGCAATGAATACGCAAACCATACTTCAATCTTCTACCATCTAGCCTTTCACAATCGGTTCCGGAATCGCGCCGGATCTGTCCGCCATAGAACTTTGGCGGACTCGCGGACTTTACCCCGTCCCAAATCTAAGGGTTAGTTATAAGAAATCATGTAGATTTGGGACGGGGCTTACCGCCGGTGGGGAATTTCACCCTCTCCCGAAGATTGAAAGCATTATATCAACTTATACATTTTTGTCAACTCATATCTCAACCAAGCGTGTACTGTTTAAATAGTCAGGTTACAATTTAAACTAACTTACTCTGCCCAGCCCAGCAGTTTTCGAGGACGCAAAATTTTCCCAGCGTGAAAATTTTGCTCCGTTTTGACACTCGCTCGTTCTGCCAGCTTTGGTAGGTTTTGAGAAAAGC
>Ga0315293_10000810_pt1 | contig 29616 bp, 28 predicted proteins | sample YL17G13_20_MG_FD_203071 | JGI IMG/M metagenome (GOLD analysis project Ga0315293, IMG submission 203071) | Sediment microbial communities from Yellowstone Lake, YNP, Wyoming, USA - YL17G13_20 | ecosystem: Environmental > Aquatic > Freshwater > Lake > Sediment | place: USA: Wyoming | collected... | reverse complement strand
ATTGAGCCTGGAAAATTCGGTATCGGTCAGGTCGGCGGTAAAATCGCCGAAATAGGCCTCGGTGGAGGCGCGGGAAAGTTTGATGGAGATTTTTTGCTCCTGGCTGGCCACCTGAGTGGTGCCAATGACGGAAGTTGAAAAGAAATTGGCGTCAATATCGGTTTCGGACACCTGGCCGGAAACATTTATTCTCAAGGATTCCTCGCGGTTGACTCCCGGTAAATACCCTTCTTTGGTGCCCTCGATGCTATTGCTGGAAAAAGAGAACAGGCGAGTGCCCCGGATGATTAAGGGAGCCGCTTCGGGGGAGACCGCTTCGGAAGTGGGATAGACCTCCAGGGCGAAAGCTTCGGGAGAAGCCTCTTTGGGTTGGGGAGCCGGCGCGGTCCCTGGCGCGGGCAGGGGAGTAATGGGCGGCGGCTTAAAAGCCCTGACCCAGATCCTTTTGGCCAGAAGTTCGGTCTGATAGCGGGTCTCGGTCGGGAAACGGAAAAGCGTGAGCATCTGATCGGCGAAGGTTTTATAATGTAAGGGAACCCGGTGCTTTAGATATATATAGATGGGCTGCCAGCCCTCCTTAAAACTCTTAGAAACGGTGAATTTACCGGTCCAGAAATCGGCCCTCTTTTCCAAAGCGGTCTTGGTGCCGTCCGGCAGGTAAAGGGTTATATCTTCCGCCGCCAGACTGGTCTTCAGATTGAGGCGCGTTTCCTCGCCGATCACCAGCGGATAAACCGGCTGGAAATTCAATGAAAATTCAGAAGTTTCGTATTTTTCCCGGTAAGGGAGTTCGCGCAGGTCGGCTAGGGCACTGCCGCAAAGGATTAAAAAAACGAGAATGAACCGTGAATTCATTCGCGGGATTTTCGAAGCTCTCATTTATAAGTAACTTTGAATTTTTGGATGCGGTGGTTATTGGCGTCGGCCACATAGATCTCGCCGCTCTTTCCGACAGAGATGCCTATGGGATTATTCAAATCACCGCTCTTATAACCTTTTTGTCCGTAAACGGACAGGAAGACGCCTTTTTTAGTAAAGATCTGGAGGCGGTTATTGCCGGTATCCGTAACATAAATGTATTTATCATCCACCGCCACTCCCTGGGGCTTATTGAATTTTCCGGGATCGGAGCCTATCCCTCCGAAGGAAAACAGGGGCTGGCCGTATTCATCCAGTTTCTGGATGCGATGGTTGTTGGTGTCAGCCACATAAAGATTCCTTTCTTTGTCCACCGCCACATCTTGGGGATGATCAAAGAAACCGTCCCCGAAACCGAAGCCGCCGATCGAACCCAAAAGGTTCCCGTCACCGTCAAATTTCTGGATGCGGTCGTTGCCGGAATCGGCCACATAAAGAGTGCCCAAATTGTCCAGGGTTATCCCTCGGGGATCGATGAGCTGCCCGTTTTCCCTGCCGAAAGAGCCCCACTGCTTGAGGGAATTTCCCCGGATATCAAATTTTTGAATGCGGCTGTTCTCCTGGTCCACCACATAAATGTATAAATTAAAATCCACCGTGATGCCGGTGGGAGTGTTGAATTGCCCGGCCCCCATGCCGAATTGACCGAATTGATATGAGAAGGAACCGCTCTCGTCCAATCTTTGGATGCGGTTATTGCCGGTGTCCGCCACAAAGAGGTTCCCCAGGCCGGTGGAAATGTCGCCGATCACGCTGACATAAACATCTTGTGGAAAATAAAATTGCCCGTTACCCGATCCGGCGAAACCGTAATCTTTAACATATTCCAGCGAGGGGAGGCCGGCTTCAGGGGAGGCAATAGGCGGGGCCACACCCATGGCATAAGACAGTGGACAGTGGGCAGTGAACAGTGAACAGAGGAAAAAGAGAGCTAAAGCTAAACCGTATGTTTTTATACGCATTTTTGCCCATATAGTATAACATTTTCAGATCATTCTTGGTAGGCATAAAAAATATCGGTTTTCTTGCTAAACGGTTCCGGTTATGATAAAATGCGCAATTATGTTTTTTTCCAAGACCTTCCGCGGAGGGATCCATCCCGCATATTTAAAGGAATTAACCAGCGGAAAACCCAGTTCACCGGCTAAAGATCCGGCACAGGTTATTATCCCCCTTCTCCAGCATACCGGCGTTCCCTGTCAGCCCCTGGTTAAAGCGGGGGAGCAGGTCAAGGCCGGGCAGAAGATCGGAGATTCGGATAAGCTCATTTCCGCCCCCGTGCATGCTTCTCTTTCCGGAACGGTGAAAGCCATTGAACCGCGCCTCTGTTTTACCGGGGATATGGTAAATTCGGTGGTCATTGAATCGGATGGGAAGAATGAAATTTATGAAGGGATCAAGCCGGAAACCGGCAATCTCTTAGCGGCCATAAGAGAGGCGGGGATCGTGGGGCTGGGCGGGGCGGCCTTCCCCACCCAGGTTAAGCTTTCACCTCCCAAAGATAAAAAGATCGACACTTTGATAATTAACGGCGCAGAGTGCGAACCCTATCTTACCTGCGATCACCGGATCATGCTGGAAGAGACGGACCTGGTTCTGGAAGGTATTAAGGCGGCGGCTAAAGTCTTAAATGTGAATCAGATCTTGATAGGGATTGAGGAAAATAAAGAAGATGCTATACATAAAGTTAAATCCCAAATCACAAGCACCAAATCCCAAACAAATCTCAATATTCAAATAATTAAACTCAAAACTAAATATCCCCAAGGGGGAGAGAAGCAGCTCATCAAGGCGATAACCGGCCGGGAGGTTCCTTCCGGGGGATTGCCGTTTGATATTGGCGTAGTGGTTCTAAATGTGGGGACCTGCGCGCAGATCGCGAAGACCTTAAAGACCGGAATGCCGCTTATCGATCGGGTGGTCACCGTGACCGGCAGATCTTTGAAAGAACCCAAGAATCTGCGCGTGAAAATCGGGACGCTTTTTAAAGATCTTATCGAGCAATGCGGCGGGGCGACCAAAGGAGAAATCAAAAAAGTTATAGCCGGGGGGCCGATGATGGGAGTTGCGGTTTCTTCACTGGAGGTGCCGGTAGTTAAGGGAACCAGCGGGATTTTGGTCTTAACTGATAAAGAGGCGGTCTCTTATGAGGAAAACGACTGCATCCGCTGCGGCCGGTGCATTAAGGTCTGTCCGGCAGGTCTGCTGCCCAATTTTTTGGCGGACGCCGCCAAATTGAAAGATTGGGATAAGACCGTGGAGTATCATGTGGCGGATTGCATTGAATGCGGCTGCTGCGGTTATGTTTGTCCCAGCCGCATTTTCTTGGTGCAGTATTTTAAAGCAGCCAAATGGGAGCTTAAAAAAAGGAAGGCCGTTAACAGATGAATCTTGAGATATCGGTTTCACCCCATGTCCGGTCGCCCTACGGCACTAAAAACATTATGTGGATGGTGGCTCTGGTGCTGCTCTTTCCCTCCGCCGCCGGGGTATATTTCTTCGGGATTAAGGCCTTAATTCTTATTGTTTTCACTTCGTTGATCGCGGTGATCACCGAAGCGGTCTGCCAGTGGTTGACGAAGAGGCCGATCACGATTAACGACGGAAGCGCGGTCGTTACCGGAATGCTTCTGGCCCTGGTCCTGCCGCCGACCCTGCCGCTCTGGATGGCGGCGATCGGAGCGGTGACCGCCATTGGTCTGGTTAAAATCCTGTTCGGCGGATTAGGTTTTAATATTTTTAATCCGGCCCTGGCGGCTCGGGCGTTACTTTTGGCCTCCTGGCCGGTAGCGATGACCACCTGGGTTAGACCCTTTGACGCGATTACCACCGCCACTCCATTATTCCTGGTCAATAAAATGCATGAGGCGGCGCCGGGTTACTGGGCGCTGTTTATCGGGAATCGGGCCGGGTCGTTGGGTGAAACCTCGGTTTTAGCTATCCTGATCGGCGCACTGATCCTCTTTATCGTAAGAATTATCGATTGGCCGGCGCCCACCGCCTACATCGGGAGCGTGGCGCTTTTAAGCTTTTTGCTCGGTCACGATCCGTTATTCGCGATCCTAAGCGGCGGGCTCATGATCGGGGCATTTTTCATGGCCACCGACTATGTTACTGCTCCGGTAACCACCAAAGGGAGGTTTATCTTCGGACTGGGTTGCGGGATCATGACGGTTTTGATACGTTATTACGGCGGTTTCCCGGAAGGGGTTAATTATTCGATCCTTTTCATGAATATTTTGACGCCGATGATAGACAAATATGCGCAGCCCCGCTTATATGGAGGCAGGAAACGTGGGTAAGATAATCAAACTGGCGGTGATATTAGCGGTCTTTTGTATTATTTCAGCTGGGGGATTGGCTTACGTCTATCTATTTACTCAGCCCAAAATCGAGAAGAATGCCAAATTGGCATTTGAAAATAGTAAGCGCGAAGTTTTGGGAAAAGATAATATTGGAACAGCGGTAGTCGTTTCACCGCGCGGATACAGCGGCCCCATTGAAATGCTAGTGGGGATCGATAAGGGCAAAGTTAAAGGTATAAAGGTTTTAAGTCACCGTGAGACTCCCGGATTGGGAGCGAATATCGTAAAATCCAGCTTCTTAAATCAGTTTATAGGCAAGAGCCTGAAAGACCTGATTGAGCCGAAGAAGGATATTGATGCCATAACCGGAGCCACCATCTCCAGCCGGGCGGTCTGCTCTGGTGTGCGCGAAGCCCTGCAAAAGGCCTGCCTGCCGGCAGGCAGGTGAAAAAATGAATCTTTGGAAAGATTTTAACGCCGGACTGATAAAAGAAAATCCGGTGTTGCGTTTGATGATCGGATTGTGTCCGGTTTTAGCAGTTTCCAATAACGCCGTCAATGCTTTGGGGATGAGCGTAGCGGTAGCTTTCGTGCTTATCTGCTCCAACTGGGTGGTGGCCGCGATCCGCAAAGTTGTTCCCGATGAGATCCGCATCCCGATTTTCATTATTATTATTTCCACTTTTGTGACCATCAGCGATTACGTCATGCAGGCCTATTTTCTGGAGCTGCACCATGCGCTGGGAGTTTTTGTGCCGTTGATCGTGGTCAATTGCATCATCCTGGGCCGGGCCGAGGCCTTTGCCTATAAAAATCCGGTCCTCAACTCTATTCTGGACGGGATCGGCATGAGCCTGGGATTTGCCCTGGCGCTGGTCAGCATCGGGGTGATCCGGGAAGTGCTGGGGGCGGGATCGGTATTCGGACTTTCGCTTTTTAATCCGGCCGTGGCGGCCACTATCATGGTCCTTCCGCCGGGGGCCTTTATCACCATCGGATTCCTCATGGCGGCCCTGAACAAAATGGAGAAAAAGGTACTTTAATGGAGCTATTCGGGATATTTTTTGCGGCGTTCCTGATCAACAACATACTGCTCATTCGTTTCATCGCGCTGTGCTCGTTCTTCGGGGTTTCCACCAAGATCGGCACATCCATTGGGATGAGCTTCGCGGTGATCTTCGTGATGACCATTTCTTCGGCGGTTTCCTGGGTGGTTTACCATTTCGTCCTGACCCCCTTCCACCTCGAATTCCTCCGCACCGCAACTTTCATCCTAACCATTGCCGCGCTGGTGCAGCTGGAAGAACTCTATATGAAGAAAATGGTGCCCAATCTTTATCGGGCCATGGGCATCTATCTTCCGCTGATCACCACCAACTGCGCCATATTGGCGGTGGCCTTCCTGGCTATCGATTACAAGTACAATTTTCTGCCTGCCATGGTCTATTCGCTGGGGGTTTCCTTCGGCTATTCCCTGGCGATGGTGCTTTTTGCCTATATTCGCGAGCGGATGGCGCTGGCTCCCATTCCCAAATGGTTCCAGGGCTATCCCATTGCCTTTATCACCGCGGCGTTAATGTCGCTGGCCTTTTTGGGTTTTACGGGGATGTTTGGATTATAAGCTAATGCAAATATTGATTGCTTCAATTTTAGTTTTGGGGGTTTTGGGTTTTGTCTTCGCGGCGCTGCTGGCGCTGGCCGCCAATTATTTCAAGATCGAAGAGGATGCGCGGGTCGCCACTATCTTAGCCATCCTTCCGGGAGCCAACTGCGGGGCCTGCGGGGCGGCGGGCTGCCATGACTTTGCGGCTAAGGTGGCCAAAGGGGAGGTGGCGGTCAGCGGCTGTCTGGTGGGCGGAGAGAAGATCGCCAAGAAGATCGCGGAGATCATGGGGGAGACGGGATTTACAGTGCATAAACAGGTGGCGGCGGTCCACTGCGGGGCCAAACTCAATCAACGCAAGCTCAAAGCCAGCTATTCCGGGGTTAAAACCTGCGCCGCCGCGGATTTAATCGGCGGCGGGGGGCTGCTCTGCAATTATGGCTGTCTGGGATACGGCGACTGTGTTTGCGCCTGTCCCTTTGATGCGATCCACTTAAAAGAAGGTCTTCCGGTGACCGATCCGGAAAAGTGCACCGCCTGCGGCAAGTGCGTCAAGGCCTGTCCTCGCGGGATCATCTCACTGCGCCCCTATGATTTTCCTGTGGTGGTGGCCTGTTCCAGCCATGATCCCGGGCCGGTGGTCCGCAAGATCTGCCCGGTGGGCTGTATCGCCTGTAAAATCTGTGAAAAAGAGGTTCCGGAAGTATTTAAAGTCATCGACAATCTGGCAGTGATGGATTATGCCAAATCGGGAGTAAATTGCGAGGCGGCCGTATTAAAATGCCCCACTAAATGTATTTTATCCGAATAATTCTTGAATCTTAGCGGGTATATTTGAACTTTTGAGAAGGGTTTCGCCAATTAGTACCGCCTTAAAGCCGGCTGATTTAAGCTCATTTATTTGAGATTTAGTTTGGATCCCGCTTTCAGATACTAAAACTTTCTTTTTCAATTCCGGGAATTTATTCGGCAAGGTTAAGGAAAGATTAAAATCGACTTTTAAGGTGTCCAGATCGCGGTTGTTGATGCCCAGGATCTCCGCTCCGGCGGCCAGCGCGGTCTCTGTTTCCGCTTCATTGTGCACTTCCACCAGGGCCGCCAGTTTGAGCTCGGCACAGCGAATAAGATATTTTTTAAGTGTTTCCGCATCCAGTATCCTGACGATCAGCAGTATGGCGTCCGCGCCGGCCAGGCGGGATTCGGTGATCTGCAGTTCATCGATAATAAAATCTTTCCTTAAGACCGGGATGGTGGTGGATTCCTTGGCGGCCTTGAGGTTGGCCAGGGCGCCCTGGAAAAACTTGTAATCGGTCAGCACCGAGAGGGCGGCGGCCCCGGATTCCTCGTAAGCTTTGGCCAGGGTTACGGGCTCATAGTTCTCGCGCAGGATACCGGCGGAGGGGGAGGCCTTTTTTAATTCGGCGATCAGGTTGATCCGGTCGGCCTTGGAAACAGCGGATTTAAAATCCCGAAGCGGAGGGAAAGCATCCGACAGGTTGGCCAGCGCAATCCTTTTGAAGTTATCGCGCACCTGGATCAATTCCCCCTGTTTGTTTTTTATTATTTCATCTAACAGCATGTTATAATTAATTATAGCATGCATATCCCCGTAATGCTTGAGGAAACCATAAGATATTTAGATCCCCGGCCGGGTAAGATTATAGTGGACTGTACGCTGGGGTTCGGCGGCCACGCCGCAGCCTTGCTATCTTTTGGAGCGAAAGTTATAGGCATAGATCAAGACCTGGAGGCCATTGATATTGTTCGCAAGAAATTGCCCCAAATGAAAATCTTTCATGATAATTTTTCCAATTTAGCGAGCCTTATAAAAGAACCCGTGGATGGGTTTTTGTTTGATCTGGGAGTTTCTTCTCACCAAATCGATGAAGCCAGCCGGGGCTTTTCCCTGAGATTTGACGGTCCGCTGGATATGAGGATGGACCGGAGCCGGGGGAAGACCGCTTCCGACCTGGTCAATTCCCTGCCGGAGGAAGAATTGGCGAGGGTTTTTAAGGAATATGGCGAGGAGAGATTTGCCGGGAGGATTGCTAAGAGGATATGCTTAGTGCGAGATGAGAATGAAATTAAAACCACTCTGGAGCTTAAGGAAATTATCGAAAAAGCCATCCCCACCTGGCGCAAGCGGGAGTCCGTATCCCGAATATTTCAAGCCCTGCGCATCGCGGTGAATTCTGAACTGGAAAATTTAAGGGAAGCCCTCCCGGCGGCGGCCTCCAAGCTGAAGGGCGGCGGGAGAATAGTGGTGATTGCTTATCATTCTTTGGAAGACCGCATCGTGAAATGGTTTTTCCGGGAGGAACAAAAAAATGGTATACTTAAAATAATCACCAAAAGACCGGTAGTTCCCGGAGCGGGGGAAATTGAGAAAAATCCGCGGGCCAGGAGCGCCAAATTGAGGTGCGCGGAGAGAATATGAGAAGATATATCTGGCCGATCCTGATAATTGTTGCTTTGGCCATGGTGCACCTTTATATTTTAACCAGCAGTGTGAGCTTGAAATACGACCTTACCGGGAAAAAGATGGAATTTATGAAGATTTACAAAGAAAACAAAAATTTAGGTTGTCAGACAGCGCGCGGGGAATCACTGGATCGGGTGGAGAAGACCGCCGCTGCCAAACTGGACATGTTTTATCCGGAAAAGATGAATTATATTGTGATTTCAGGGGAGGCGAGATAATGACGGTCCGGGTGCGCTTTGCCCCCAGCCCCACCGGAGCCCTCCACCTGGGAGGCGGCCGGACGGCGCTGTTCAACTGGCTGTTCGCCCGACATAACCAGGGCAAATTTATCCTGCGCATCGAAGACACCGATCGCACCCGCTCCACCCAGGAAGCACTGGCCGCCATTTTTGACGGACTGGAGTGGCTGGGTTTGGATTGGGATGAGGGGCCGCGGGCGGGGGGAAATTTCGGCCCGTATTTACAGACCGAGAGATTGAAGATTTATCAAAATTATGTCCAACAGCTTTTAGCCGAAGGCAAAGCTTATTATTGTTTTTGTTCTCCGGAGGAATTGGCGGAAAAAAGGAAGCAGGCCGAAGCCCGCAAAGAAGCTCCCCGCTATGACGGCAAGTGCCGTAAATTATCCAGTGAGGAAATCAAAAAGTCAAAAGATTCAGGCATTCCATGCGTTATCAGATTCTTCCTGCCGGCCGGGCAAACCACGGTGGTAGAAGATATGATCCGGGGCAAGGTGGAATTTGAGAATGACGTGCTGGATGATTTTGTGATCTTAAAATCGGACGGCTTCCCCACTTATAATTTCGCGGCGGTGGTGGACGATCACTTAATGGAGATCACCCATGTGATCCGCGGGGACGACCACCTTTCCAACACTCCCCGCCAGATCCTGCTTTATCAGGCCCTGGGCTGGTCCCTTCCCGCTTTTGCCCATATCCCCATGATCTTGGGACCGGACAAGGCGCGGCTATCCAAGCGGCACGGGGCCACCTCGGTCATTGATTATAAAGACCAGGGTTATCTCCCTGAAGCCATGCTAAATTATATCGCCAAGCTGGGGTGGGGGCATAAGGATCAGGAGATCTTCTCCCGGCAGGAATTAATTGATCTTTTTTCACTGGAAGGGGTGGGGAAAAACCCGGCCATCTTTAATTTTGAAAAGCTCAACTGGCTGAACGGCCATTACATCCGCTCGGCTTTACCGGAGCGTATCGTGGACCTCTGCGAGCCGCTGCTGATTACGGCTTATGGCAACCACGACCTGGCTTATATCACTAAAGTAGTGAAGCTTTTTCTGGATAGAATAAAATTGATCCCGGAAATCGTGCCCCTGACCGAATATTTCTTTAAAGATAAATATCCCTTCGAAGAGAAGGCCGTCAATAAGTATTTAAAAGATCCCCAGACCCCCCAGATACTCTCAACGCTTAAAGAGCGTTTGGCCAAGGTGGAACCATTTACTAGGGAAGAGATTGAAAAGGTCTTTAAGGCCTTGGCGGAAGAATTAAAAGTCAAATTGGGAGTACTTATCCACCCCTGCCGCGCCCAAGTCTCCGGTCGCTCGGAAACCCCGCCCATGTATGATGTTCTGGAGGTTTTGGGCAAGGAAAAAGTCATCTCCCGGCTCAAGGTCTAAACCGCGCAAGTTTTGCTCCTCCTAACCCGATAAATATACATAAGACTCCCTTTTGGTCTTAATGGAGGAGCTATGGCAATTGGTGCAACAGGTTTAACCGGTCGTCTTACCAGAAGCATCACCCGCGCGCTGGGTGTGCATTCTGAATATGCCCGTTTACATCAGCGCTTTCAGGAAACCGAGATCCCGCCCCGGCAGGCCTTATATTTATCTTATGATAGTAATAATGTAATGTCCCCCCTGGCCAGCATGGCCGTTGTTCGCCACGAGGATGGCCGCTATTTTTTCCGGCACGGCATGAGCAGTTATGTGGAACTGCTGGAAGACGTTCCCTATGTGGTCAGGAATGACTATGGGGATCCTAAATTTTGCAATGCTGCACTTACCTTAAAGGTTAAAGGCAGTGAGATCAGCTTTCAGGATTCGACTTCCGCCGGTGTATATTACCGGAAAGAATTCCAGCCCTTGGATCAAGGCACCTTAAATTACATCAGCCAGACCCATCCGCCTATAACCAAAGTGGACTTGGCCACTTTTTCCGGTCGGGTTCCGGATATAGACACGGTTAATAATTATCTGATGCTGCAAAGGGGTAAGTTTGCTCCAGGCCTGGACCGACCGGTTACTTATGACACCAGCGCGGAGGCCTTACCCGGCAGTTTATTGGAAATCGACAGCTCAAAAGTAAAAGTGGTCCTGATCCCGGACCTGCACGCCGTGCTGCCGCATCTGGAATTGATTTTAAGCCATTACGGGGAGGGCTTGAGGAAGGGAGAGGTCAAGCTGGTCATCAAAGGGGACTTAATACATCCTGAAATAGGCGATATTGCCGACATGAGCACTTCCATCATTGCCACGGATGTGCTGTTGAACTTGATTTACAGATTTCCCCGATCGGTGGTTTACGAAGGCGGCAATCATGACCATGCTGACAACGGCATAGAAAATATTTTTGGCAAACATAACAGCAACGGCGTCTATGTTCCCCAGGGATTGTATTTCAGACAGGAACTAGAAAAACTGCGCGGAAGGGAATATGTGGAAAAATTGCAGAGGTTTTTCGATCTGTGCCCTTTAAGAGTGGAGATTAAGGGATCCAATAGAGAAGTCTGGGCGGGACACGCCGGCCCCATAAACATGCGTATAGTAAGAAGAAATATCCCTTCTTTACCCGCTCAGAATTTGAGAGAAGTGCTGATCAACGCCAGATATATTGACAGAATATTTGATTTAATGACTCCGGAAAGATATGGCCGCAGTCTCCAATTTTTATTGACTTCCATTCGGCCGGGGCTCCCTTACGGGACGGTGGATAGAGATAAATTCTGGCATGAACTGAGCCAGTACGGCATTTCGGGAGATGCTTTCCTGGAATTGGAAGCGGCTTTGTTTGAAAACCCGCAGGAAAAACTGCTCAGGGTCAAACCTAAAAATTTCGAGCTGGAAAGCATACTGGAGGCCTTTTTACAGCAGGGTAAAATCACCGCGGATCAAAAAACAGTGGCCAAGCTGTTTTTGCTGGAGCCCAGTTTTTCTGATAAAGATCTGGAGGAATGGCGGAAAGAATTGAATTTACCGCCGGATACATTGGTTACTACCGGGCATACTCATTCCCCCACCGGAGATTCGGCCTACCTGCCGGTTGGGATAACTAACCTGGTTACCATTATGGGGGCGAGAACGGGCAAATTAAGTGTGATAGAAGTCGAGGATGGAAGGGCCACGGTGGTGGACCTGCTCGGTCAATCTCCCATTAACGGGATGACCTGGGGCAACTAACTGGTTATGTTAGATTGGGAAATCTGCTGACCCCCGGGATAAGCTCGACCGGGTTCCCTCTCCAATGTGCCAGAGGACAAAGTAAGTATTAATCCTTCGGGTCTAGTTTCTGTTCTTTCGATCATCCCCGCATCTTGTAAAACCCGGATAGCGGCGAGGCTTTCCAATCCGTATTTATTGTTAATCCTGGCCAGCAGGGCGGAATATAAATCATCACTTAAGTTCTCCAATCCAGAAGTGGCAATCCCGGTTATGCCGAAGAAAATATCTCTTCCTTCCGGGGCCAGACTGTAAATTATGCTTTTAGCTCGCAGGTAGATTTCGATTTCTTCCACAATGGTTCTTAAAAAGGCGGGATCTTCCGGTTGGTCCATGTCTAGCACGGCTGTCCTCTGGCCGTCTATAACCATCATCCGGGGTTTCACGAAGCGGTGAGTGAAATAAAGGCCTACACAGGTTCTATCCCCCCTCCCATAAAAGGTTTCAAATGTTAATCCTTTTTCAAAAAGACGCCCCCAGGGCGAACAACCCTGAATCTGCAGTTCCCGATCAATGATAGGCAGCTGCTGGGGGTCTTGAGCTATAATGTCTAGTGCGCGGGGGGTAGCCAGGCCAAGTTGTTGGACTACTCGGGGGAATTCCAAAAGATCCTTTTGCTGTCCCGGAGTGTCATGCGGTTTATATAAAACGCCGCTCATACATTCGCCGACTCTTCTTAAACCTGCTAGCATGCCTCTTTATCAGGCGTTTCGCGGGAAAATTTCAGGGTTTCGAGATATATCCCATGAGGCGGTAGATGAGCTTAGCCACTGTAAAATCCGGGGCGTGGAGGCCTTTGATAGGGGAGAGCTCCACGAAATCGGCGGCCACTACCTTTTTCAGACGGCAAACTTCCCGCAAGATATCCAGCACCTCGTACCAGAAAAAACCTCCCGGTTCAGGGGTGCCGGTAGAAGGCATAACCGAAGAGTCAAAAGCATCCACATCAAAAGTTATATAAACGTGTTCATGCAGTTGGGTAACCACTTTTTCCGCCACATCCAAATGCTCGGCAAAATGTATCCTGTCGATTTGTTTGGTCTCTCTGGCAAACCGGTATTCCTCTTCAGAAAGGTTGCGGATGCCCACCTGCACGGCCGGGCACATCTCTAAGATCCTCCGCAGGGCGCAGGCGTGGCTTTTTTTGGAGCCGTGATATTCATCTCTCAAATCGGCATGGGCGTCAAACTGCAAGACCGAGAGTCTGGGATAATGAGCCAGAGTGGCTTTGACCGTTTCGACGCTTAAGGAATGTTCCCCTCCCAGGGTAATGGGGATTTTTTTATCTTTGAGAATTTTATGGATTGCGGCAGGAAGCCTGGAAATTTTAACCGGCTTTAAAGTATGGATGCCGGTCTTACGATAGGTTTCCTGCTTGAGTTCCTCATCAAAATTTTCCACATAAAAAGAGGCATCCAGAATGGCCTGTGGGCCGCGTTTGGTCCCGCCGCCGTAGCTTACTGAGACCTCGTGCGGGCAGGGGACGACCACAAATTTTGAAGTGTTATAACGGGCATATTCGGGTTCCAGCTCCAGGAAGGTCCGGCTAGGCTTCATATTTGATCTTTAGATGGGTATTTTCCCAATCGAAGACTGGTTTCTTTCTTTTTCTGGCCAGGTGTTCGTATTCGGCCAGGCCGTGCGCTAAGAGCGGCAAGCCAATGGTGATATCGCAGAAACACTGCGCCATCTTGGCGGACTTGCTGATCTTCCCCCAGCTTACGGCCTCGGAAAAACTGCAGCCCGATAATCCTCCCCAGTGGGGGGCATCGGTGGTGAGCTGGATGGCATACTCATGGCCGGGCAGTTCATGCCCCAGGATCAAATTGAGCAGTTCGGTCTGCTGGATAAAATTTTTGGGCACGCCGCCGCCGAGATATACCACTCCGGATTTTGCGGAGGATTCGGCGATCTGCACGGTCTCATCGGTGTCTTTCATCTGATCGATATAACGAAAGGTGGCCTGGCCGGTTTCCTCAAAACCTTTGCCGTCTTTCCTGTCCCTTATGCCCCGCCGCGCCATCACAAAAGAATAACCGATGCTGGAGTCGCAGAGCGCCGGGGCGAAAACCGGAACCTCGGCCCGGGCGGCTTCGATGAGGATGGATTCCTTGTCCACTGCGATCTTTTCCAGATGTTTTCCAAAAAGGTAAAAGAATTCGCGCGAGGAATATTGATAATTGGGATCCAGATTTTCTATGAACTTTTGGATCTGCCGGTCTACTTTGCGCTGCAAGTTCTCCTGAACCAATATATCATAAAAGCGGTCGATTCCCTCATCCAGTAAGGCCTTATCATCTACATGGGGTGACCCGCGATAGTGGGTGATTCCCAAAGATTCGGCGGTGTCGTGGAAAAGCTGCGCTCCGGTGGAAACCACCACGTCCACCATCCGGTTTCTTATTAAATAGGCGACGGCCCGGCGCATTCCCGCAGGAATAATGGCTCCGGCGATCCCCAGCCAGATGGTAATCTTTTTCTCGGAGAGCATCTGCTTCCACACCAGGAAAGCTTCGCCCAGTGATTTTCCCTGGAAGCCGGTAGCCAGCATTTCCTCCAGCAATTTTGAGATGGTTTTTCCCTTGCCAACCCTAAGGGGGATGGTGGGGTGTTTTAAAAATTTTGAGGCCATACTTTAATGGGTATAAACCCGAGGCGCCTCAATTTGTTTTTTGACCTCGGAGATTTTCTTGCGGGGGAACTCGGCTCCGCGGGAGGAAAGCGAGACCTCGTGCTCCTTGGCCTCGAATAAATTGATCATATAGTTTAAAGCATAATCGGTGTCGAATTCCTTGCAGGAGAAAATATCCACGAAAGCATGGTCTTTGTCCGGGAAGGTATGGATGGTGATGTGCGATTCGGCGATCAACACTACTCCTGAAATTCCCCAGTCCTCAGGCACCACGCCGTGATACTTGAAAACATAAGGCGGCATGATCTTGGTCATGCCGATTTTTACGGGAAACTTGTCCAGCGTATCAAAGATCAGATCCATATCCGCCAGTTTTTCCCTATTGCAGCCGTAGCAGTCCAGCATTAAGTGCGGGCCGAAGCCGTAGGTAACTTTTTCTTTCACTTAAATTTTCACCTCGTTGGTTAAATTGTAGAATCAATTGCAGATTTGTCAAGAGTTTTTTTTGCATTTCTGCTATAATTTTCCCATGTTCAAGGATTTGCCGGATAAAACCGGTCATTTTGGTCAGTTTGGCGGCCGTTTCGTGCCCGAAACTTTGATCTCCAACCTTATAGAACTCACTTCCGCCTATCTAAAATACAAGGATGATCCGGAATTCAGGGAAGAGCTCGAATATTATCTGGAGCATTACGCGGGTCGGCCCACGCCTTTATATTTCGCGGAACACCTTACCGAGAAGCTGGGCGGCCCCAAAATTTATTTAAAGCGTGAAGACCTCTGCCACACCGGAGCCCATAAAATAAATAATGTAATAGGACAACTGCTGCTGGCGCGAAGAATGGGAAAGAAAAGGATCATCGCGGAGACCGGCGCCGGCCAGCACGGGGTCGCCACCGCCACCGGCTGTGCGCTTTTTGGTATGGAATGCATTGTCTATATGGGAGAGACGGATGTAAAGCGCCAGGCCCTTAATGTTTTTCGCATGCATCTTTTAGGGGCCAAGGTAATTACCGTTAAATCCGGCAGTAAAACCCTAAAAGATGCGGTCAACGAAACCCTGCGCGACTGGATGGCCAATCCTTATGATACTTTTTACTGCCTGGGGTCCTGTGTAGGTCCGCATCCTTATCCTATGATGGTAAGAGATTTTCAATCCGTGATCGGACGGGAAGCCAAAGGCCAGCATTTTGATTTTGAGAAAAAAGAACCCGATTGTTTACTGGCCTGTGTGGGCGGCGGGAGCAATTCCATCGGATTGTTTTATCCTTTCCTCGATGATCCGGAAGTTAAGATCATTGGGGTGGAGGCGGAAGGAGCGGCTTCCTTATGTAAAGGTTCGATCGGTGTTTTTCAAGGAGCTAGAACTTACGTTTTGCAGACCAAGACCGGACAGATCAAAGATACCCATTCCATCTCCGCGGGTCTGGATTATTCGGCGGTGGGGCCGGAACACAGTTATTTGAAAGAGACAGGTCGCGCGCAATATGTCACCGCTTCGGATAAAGAGGCGCTTTACGGATTTAAGATCTTGTCTGAAACCGAGGGGATCATTCCCGCTCTGGAATCCGCCCATGCCATCGCTCATCTTAAAAAGCTGGCTCCGAAAACGGATAGGTCACAGACCGTGATCGTTTGTCTGTCGGGGAGGGGCGATAAGGACGTGGAAGAGGTCAAGGATAAAATTTAAAATCTCTCTGAAATTTATCGGATAGAAGCCGGATAATTGATTGAAATGGACGGCGTAAGTTCGATCAATAATTATGATCCAAATCCCCTGGCTTTTACCAATCGGATCGGCAGATATTCTGTTTCAAAAGAAAGTTCACTTTTAAGCTTTCTCCAGGCCTTATTCAGAAAAGATCCTCAGGTGATCTTTTTTGGGGAACTGCATAAGATGGAACCGGAAAACTACCAACCCACCCTGGAGCTTTTTGCCCGGGAAATCCTTCCCCAGCTGGCCAAGCATGGATTTACGGACCTGATTTTGGAATATATCCCGGATGATCCCCTGATTGAAAAGGAGCTCGATCAATTTTATAGAACCGGGGTCCTGGATGAAACCACCGCACCCCGCCTGCTGGGGCTGATCTCGGCTTTCAATTACTGCGCTATCCGGGAGACCTTGATCAAGGCGCGGGAGCTGGGGATCCGCGTGCACGGCGCTTATTTGAATTTGGAGGAAATTAATGAAAGGATCGGGAACAAGAGTGGGGTTGCGGCGGCCGGCCTGGTCACTCAGCATATGCAGAACCAGATTAATGAACTCCACCAGAACGGAAGGAAATATATTATTTACGGCGGCCTGGCCCACAACGACCTGGAAGTCGATTCAGAGGAAATGAGAGATATAAACGTAGGGCAGTATCTGGAGCAATTGTATGCGGGCCGTTATTTTGAGGTTGACCTGATCGTTCCGGAATCCCTGGCGGACTTAACCCCGGAGGAACGTTCTTATGTGGTTCCCCCCAATTGGCGAAAACTTATTCCTTCAAGGGGAGTTACGGTCATTAGACACGCTGACAGTTATTTTTTACTTTTCCCGCAATCCTGTCAGGTGGAAACGCTGGATTTTGCGGAATTCTATGCTTGCCCCCTAAGCTATGCTCCCCAATGCCCCGCCAATCAATAGATTCTTGATAATTTGGATCAAGAGATGTATAATAACCTCTAAAAGGAGGTGAAAAGTAATGGATGTGACACCCCCTTCTTCTGGCGGAAAGCCGACGAAAGGCGCAAAAGAATCATTGCATCCGCGCAGATCAGATTTTAGCCCCACTGAACGAACCACGACCACTCCGACGAGCTGGGACGATGGAATGGCTCAATTCACAACCTCCGCCAGAACAATATTGGCTTCTTATCCTGGAGATCATGAATTAACCGTTGTGGGCCAAGGTGTAGATGCGCAGGTCACAGATATTTCCGGATTGCCAGCAGGTTTTTCAGCAGAAGATAAACAGGCACTAATAGACCAATTAAATCAAAAATTACGTGCTGTTAATACACAATTAAATGGCCACCAAATTCCCACAATTAATGATGAAAATAGCTCTACAATTACTGTTACTGTTCCCGTCACGGCTTGATTTTACCTTTCAAAAATGCCCTTTTTCCGGAAAAAGGGCATTTTTTTATCCCTTTAAAGCAGATTTTGCGGGAAATTTCATTTAATGCTATACTTTAAGGCATGAATCGCCTTCAGGATTGTTTCAAAACAAGGAAAGCCTTAATTACTTTTGTCACTGCCGGAGACCCTTCCTTGAAAATCACCGAGAAATTAATTTATGAGATGGAAGGGGCGGGCGCGGATATTATCGAGTTGGGCATTCCTTTTTCCGATCCCTTGGCCGACGGCCCCGTTATCCAGGCGGCGCACCAAAGAGCTTTAAAGCAGAACGTTTCCCTGAAAGAGATATTGGCCCTGGTTAAAAAGGCGAGGAAAAAGACCGCGGTTCCGATAGTATTTATGTTATCTGATAATTTGATTGAGAATTATGGGATGGATAAGTTTTATGCCGATTGTGAAAAAGCAGGAGTAGATGGGGTGATCGTGCCGGATCTGCCGCCGGAAGAAAAACCCCCTCTGTCCCTTCGGGACATCTCCCCCTTAATAAGGGGGAGAAAAAAAGAGGGGGTGGATCAGATCTATCTGGTGGCTCCGACCACGACCGAAGAAAGGATAAAGCATATTGCCAATGCTTCTTCCGGTTTTATTTATCTGGTAGCGGTGGCGGGCATAACTGGCAAAAGGGCTAAATTATCTGAAGAAGTTCCCAAGATGGTTTCTCGCATTCGCAAGTATTCGCAAAAGCCGATCGCGGTGGGCTTTGGGATTTCCACCCCCGCCCAGGCCAAAGAAGCCATAAAATATGCCGATGGGGTGATCGTAGGATCGGCGATCGTGGAACTTATCGCCAAAAAACAATTCAATAAAATTCCAAAATTTATAGCTTCCCTGCGAAAAGCCTTAAATGTGGGATAGGATTTTATATCGGCTCAAACAATTCTGGTTCGCCGTAACCTCCACCATGTCGGAGGAGGATAGGAACTTAGTCCGGCAATATTTAAACATTAAAGAGGCGGCCTTGTTTTTCAGTCTGCCGGAGTTTGAGCAGAAGCATGGGGTAGTGGTGGCGAAGAAGATGAGGGACGAGGGAAAAGGGATAAGGGGAATAGATGAAAGAAAATTGATAAGGGTGGGTTTGCTGCATGATATCGGCAAGGCGGCGGTGCGATTGTCCATTTTAGATAAATCCATTCTGGTGGTTTTACATAAGTTTGCCTCCCCGGTTTATGATCATCTGGCCAAATTAGGGGAGGGGGAGAAAAGTTTAGGATTTTTCAGGAAATTTTATGTGCACAAGCACCATGGGCCGATCGGGGCGGAGCTTCTATCCAAGATCGGGGAGTCGAGAGATATCGTGGAAGAGGTAAAAAGCCATGACCGGCCTTGCTCGTCGCATGATATATATATGCGGTTGTTGGACCTGGCAGATAGCACCTATTAAGGAGGATTACTAATGAAAAGGGAATATACAGAGAAGCATGCCAAGGCGGGATTGAGCGAGGAATTGCCTAGGATCGAGGGTTTTCCCAATCATTTTAAAAAATATGAGATTCAGATCGAGATTCCCGAATTTACTTCGGTCTGTCCCCGGACCGGTCTGCCGGATTTTGGGGTTATTACCGTTAAATACCAACCGCGGAAGTCATGCCTGGAGCTTAAATCCTTTAAAATGTACCTGCTGGCTTACCGGAATTTGGGTATTTTCAATGAAAACGCGGTCAACCGCATCTTGGATGACCTGGTTTCGGCCTGCCGCCCTGTAAGGGCAGAAGTGATCGGCGATTTTACTCCCCGGGGAGGGATGAATATCATCGTTTCTGCTCGCTATCCCCGCCGCTAAGAAACCTCACCCCCTGTCCCCCTCTCCGATCGAATCGGAGAGGGGGAACTAAGGCAGAAAGCTCCTTTTTTTGTTCTCCCTCTCCATGAAAATGGAGAGGGAGTCAGAGGGTGAGGCATACAAGTTTTTAGCTCCCTGCTACGATTATTATAATGCCAGGCCTATTAGGTCGTGGTGTATCTTTTATGATTCCTAAAAAGGAGCGAAAATAAATTATGGGTGGCGGTAGCGCGGCTGAAGGTCCAGTAAGGATCGGGGAAATAGGCTTTATAACTACTCGACCAATTGAACTTAGGCCCAGAACAAATGAAATAAGACCTCTGGAAGAGCGGCCCTGGGATGCCGCACGGCGCCTGGATTACCGTAGCTTGGATGTTTTAGATCGACCCCTGGAAACCTTAAGAGACAGATTATTCGATAGAATAGAAGAATTCAGGCAAAGCTTTCCGGAGATCTTTAAGGAACTGAAAAAATTTGAATTAGATCAGAGGATTTATGATCAGGCCATCGGTCTCCGGGCCACGCTCAGCGATCTTAGAGTAGAAGTTATAAATCACCTGCCTCCATCCTTCAATCCTTCAGTTCTACTCCAGGCTGAAATCCGGGACCTCTCCATACTGGAACTTCCAACCTTGCCTACTTTTCGTGCCCTTGCGGCCGAGAAATTGGCTGAAATCAAGGGATCTGCGGTTCAGCTGGAAGGAACCCAGGTTTCTATTCCATTTCCTCAGAAGAATGGCGTACCCCAGCAAGCTTTGGTTTTAACGCTGGATGGTGTCGGGGTGAGATTTAACACTACCGAATTAACGAACTGGGTGCCGGAACTGGTCTCGGTCCTGGAGCTTAATAAACAGATCTTTAATGATCCCACTTACGCTGCCTTGAACCAGGAGGCCTTTGAGATCGACCTGCACCGGGTTCATACAGAAAAAAGCGGATATACTTTAGCAGTGGGAGTGGTGAATTCCATGGGGGGGCGGGGCTTAAAAGAGTATTTTGGGCGCTTGTCTGAGGCCTTTAAACCCCTGGGAGCGGAGATCTATGTACTGGAAAATGGTCGTGTGGCGGTTTTGGCCCCGGAAGTGACCAGCCAAAAAATAAGCGAAGTTTTCGAAAAAATAAATAATGACCTGCGGGCGGTGCGGTCCTGCCAGGACCTGGATTCCGGGTTCGTTCTGCTCGAGGTCCAAGATTCGCAGGAAGTCTCAGAAAAGCCGCTGGAGATGGTCGACCGGCTTTCCCGGGCGGCCAGGCAGGTGGAAATTAATAGAGGGGAAGTCAGGCCCGCGAAAAGGGAAGTCATAGCTACGGAAACAGATCTCACCTATGACCGGGAAGTTATGGAAGATCTGGGGCTCTCTTCACGCCCTGAGACCGAGCAGACCCCTAAAGTCGGGACGGAAATTCCAGGCTTTTGGGAAGAAGATGCTTCCCCGCCGAAGGGTCAAGAAAATACAAATGTTCAATTTCCGGGTGTCTTAACTTATGATGAAGATGCGCCTACCGGGGTTTTTCCCCGAGACATCAGCCAGCAGGTTCAGATAAAAATAAATTCCGCCCAAACTTCCGGAAAGCCGGAGGTGGTCAAGGGACAGCGCGGACATAGGATCGAACTTATCCCCATTACCGGAAGAAACGACATACCGCCCCAGCTTTTGCAGGCCCGGGCGGAGATGTCCCCTGTAGTAAAAGCTCTTCTTCAGAAAAAAAGCAATGAGGAAACGGTGATTTTGAGAGCCGAGGAGCGCGAAGGACGGCAGCAGCGTCAACAGCCGGGCCAAGATGGGCGCCGGGAAAACGAAGAAGCGAAAAAGTTCTGGAAAGAGGAAAGAGCAAAGTGGAAGAATATACTTAATAATGTTGATCCTCATTATGCGGAGGTTCGAAGGGAAATAGAAAAGATCTGCGGTCGGCTCAGGATGTATGTGCGGATTCAAGATCTCACCGCCAAACAGCGCGTTGAAATTTCAGATCGGCTGTGCGTTGTCTATTGGGATCATGATCACCCGGAAAAGAAGGCAAAGATTATCGTGGATAATCGCAGCCTTGAAGATCAATTCAATCTTATCCCTCTGCCCAGTCAACCACCGATAGAGGTGTCCAAAGAAGTAGCGGATTACTTTATACACATCCTAAAAGGGAAACGCATAGAACACAAAACACTGGATATTTTAAGCCAAGCTGCCTGAAATTTTTCAAAATACCTCACGATAAGGCATTAGGAAGATATTCCTTATGCCGAACAGAGTTGAAAAACCAGATTTAGTGATAGTCCCAGGCCGCTCCCAGCCGGTGGAGCGCCTGCCGGTACCGGAACTCGGCGAAAAATTGAGATTCATTGAAACCTCCGCCCGGCTGGAACTTTTTACCCTCCGAAGTCGCGGCCATTTAGTTGCGGCTTTTGCCGATCAAGTTAGACATATTTTTCCCCACCTGGCCTACCGCGCCCTTTATGTATCCGGAGAAAGATTGTTTGAGGACGGCCTGCTGGACCTGGGCAGAAAAGTTGAAGGCCCCCGGGGTCTGCTTAAAGCGGCTTTGGAAGGGGCGGGGCCTATACCGGCCGGAAGCACGGTTTGTTTTGAAGCCGGAACGGCTGATCAACTGAACTTTATCGCTCCTCAATTTGTCGGGCACTGGAGCCAGGACGAAAATGGAACTTACGGTTTAAAGTCGGTTCCCGTGCCGCCGGAAGTGGATCTAAATTTCCGGGGAAGAATAAATTACTCGGTGATCGTGGCTCCGCTTAAAGCCGTGGTCGGAGATACGATTTTTGGAGCGATAGTCTTGATCCATGATAAAGAAACCCCGGTCCTCGAGCCGCTTTTAGCCAGCCAGTATGCCACGGAATTGGCTATTGGGGTGCGCACCCTCATCTCAAGGGGCCGCTTTTAATATTTCGTTCCGGTATTTCTGCGCTTCGGCCCGCGGATTCTCGGCATAAATCACACTGCGGCTGATATTGATGACGGCCCGGCGGCCGCCGTACTTGATGGAGTTTTTCAAATCCCCGCCCTGCGCGCCCACCCCCGGTATCAAAATCGGCATGTCGCCCGCGATCTTTTTAATTTGCTTTAATTCCTCGGCAGAAGTAGCTCCTACTACTAATCCGCAGTTGCCGTAATGGTTCCATTCTTTCACATGCCGCGCCACCGATAAATAGAGGGGCTCTTCACGGCCGGCAGTTTGAAAGTCGCGAAAGCCGATGTTGGAAGTTAAACAAAGAACAAAGATGCCTTTTTCCCGGTAATTTAAAAAGGGTTCGATGGAATCATGGCCCAGATAAGGATTAACCGTGGTGGCATCGGCTTTATAGATCTCAAAAACGGCCTTGGCGTAGGCCGCGGCGGTGTGTCCCACATCCCCCCGCTTGGCGTCCAGTATCACCGGAACCCCGCATTCCTCATCAATATATTCAATGGTGTGAATGAGGGATTCCAGGCCGTAAATGCCTAATGCTTCGTAGAAAGCGATATTGGGCTTGTAAGCGCATACCAAGTCGGCGGTCTGGTCAATGATATTTTTATTGAAATTGAAGATGGGATCGTCAGTATTTAAAATTTCGGCGGGGAATTTGGAAAGGTCCACATCCAGCCCCACGCACAACTGGCTCTGATTTCTTTGGGCCGCCCGATCTAGTTTTTCAACAAACTTCACTCTTGGATTTCTTCTTCAGCCTCTCGTTTGGCACGCTCTTTTTCCGCGATCATCTCACCGATAGTTACTTTGGCTTCTTCTTTTTTCTGCTCCGCAGAGGCCTCTTTTTCCTTATCCAGCTGAATTTCCTTGAGAGAAAGCCCGATCTTCTGCTCTTCGGGAATGATCTTAATGATCTTAAATACTAGAATATCGCCGGGCTTGACCACATCTTCCGGACGGGCGACCCGGGAGGTTGAAAGTTCGGAGATATGCGCCAATCCTTCCAGCCCTTCCTCGATTTCCACAAAAGCGCCGAATTTGGCCAGCCGCAGGACCTTGCCTTGAACCTTCTGACCCACCTTGTATTTCTCGGCGGCGGCGGCCCAGGGATCAGCTTGGAGTTCCTTGAGTCCCAAGGATACCTTTTTATTTACTTTATCCACTCCCAGTATAAAAACCTCGATCTCCTGTCCCGTCTTTAGAACTTCGCTGGGATGCTTGACCCGCTTCCAGGAAAGCTCCGTCAGATGGATCAGGCCTTCGATGCCTCCCAAATCTACAAAAGCCCCGAAGCTTTTAAGGTTGGTGACGCGGCCCTTGCGCACCTGGCCGGTCTCCAGTTCCTCAATGATTTTGCTGGATTGAGCCCGCTCGGTCGCGATGGAGCCCAGCTTATGGGAAAGCACGATCTTGCCGTAACGGCGGTTGACCTCGATAATTTTTACGGGGAGGGTTTTCCCCACAAATTCTTCCAGCGGCTGTTCGGGGGTTTTAGACACTTGGGAGGCCGGGATAAAGCCGCGAATGCCCTCGCAGTCGGCCACCAGGCCGCCCTTGACCGCGCTCTTGACCTGGGCTTCCAGGACGGTTTTGTTATTATAAGCATTAAAGGCGGTTTTCCATTTGAGTTCTTCTTCCGCCCGCTCGCGGGAAAGGAGCACATAACCCTCTTTGGTTTCCAGTTTTTCTATCACTACTTCGATCGTATCGCCCAGTTTCACGCCTTCGGGAATCTCGTTGGCGGCCAGCAGGCCATCGGCTTTGTAACCAATATCCACCAGCGCACCGGAGGGGTCCACCCGTACGATCTTCCCTTTGACCAGGGCGCCTTCCTCTAATTGGCGGAAGGTGGCTTCGTAGCCGGGTTCTTCCGGTTTTATTTCTTCAGGGGCAGGAGCTTTGGGTTGGGCCTCTTTGGGCGCGGGCTTGGGGGGAGGCGGGGGAGCGGAAATGGGAGTGGCTTTAAGGACTTTTTCGATTTTCTCTTCCCGGGGTGCGACTTCGAGTTCCGCCAAAGCGCCGGCAATCAAGGCGTCCACCTCGGTTTGTTCGGAGGCCCCTTTGCTTTTATCGATTTTTGTGGCTTCGAAAGCTTCTTCTGCCATAACCTGACTATTTTATCACAAGGGTTTTTTAAGTGCAACTAGGCCGTGTCTTGATATTTAAGGCGCGTTGTGCGAAAATATCAACTTGTGCTGCAGCAAAAGATAAAAGACAAAAAGGCCGTAATCGGGATCATTGGCCTGGGGTATGTGGGATTGCCCCTGGCGGTTGCGTTCGCGAAGGAAGGATTTAAGGTTCTGGGGCTTGAGCAGAATCCGAAACGCAGAGGATCAATTAACCGCGGTAAAAGTTATATAAATGACGTAAAGGACGAGGATCTCTCTACACTCAGGGTAATTGACGATTATTCACCTCTTAAAAAAGCCGATGCCATTTGCATCTGTGTGCCTACTCCTCTGGACAAGAATAAGCAGCCGGATATTTCCCATGTTAGGTCTGTGGCGGAGAATCTCTCTAAGATTATTCAAAAGGGGCAGCTCATCATCCTGGAATCCACCACCTATCCTGGAACTACCGAAGAAGTGGTAGGGCCTATTTTGGAGCGCTCGGGGCTTAAAGCCGGCCGGGACTTTTTTCTGGCTTTTTCACCGGAAAGGATAGATCCGGGAAATAAAAAATTTACCCTGAGGCAAATCCCCAAGGTGGCGGGAGGAATAAACCGGGAAAGCACCAGGCTGGCGGCTCTTTTATACGGTCAGATCGTTGATCTGGTGCATGAGGTTTCTTCCCCGCGTGTGGCGGAAATGGAAAAACTCCTGGAGAATGTTTTCAGGAGCGTCAACATCGCTCTAATTAACGAGATGGCGATCTTGTGCAAAAAAATGAAGATTGACATCTGGGAAGTTATTGAAGCCGCCAAAACCAAGCCCTATGGCTTTACGCCTTTTTATCCCGGCCCGGGCATCGGCGGACACTGCATACCGCTCGATCCCTTTTATCTGGCCTGGAAAGCGAAGGAATACGAAATAAATACCAAGTTTATTGAATTAGCGGGAGAAATAAACGAGGGGATGCCGGAATATGTCGTCTCTTTGATCTCTGACGCGCTTAACCGCAAGGGGAAGAGCTTGAAAGGCTCCCATATCCTTCTTCTCGGGATGGCTTACAAGAAAGATATCTCCGACACGCGGGAATCCCCGGCGCTGAAAATCCTCGAAATTCTCCACAGGAGGGAAGCGGAAGTCGCCTATAACGATCCTTATATCGCACGGGTTGAGTTCAATGGTTCCCATCTTAAATCAGCGCCGCTCAAACCCGCGAGGTTGAAGAAGTGTGACTGCGTGGTCATTACTACCGATCATTCCGATTATGACTATGGCGAGATTGTAAAGCACGCGCCGTTGATTGTGGACACGCGCAACGCCATTTCCGGCGTCAAGGGCCGCGCGGCGAAAGTAGTGAAGATATGATAACCAAGCGTCTCGGTTCGATAATTATCCTTGCCCTTTTAATGGGAACGTCTGCGTTTGGCCAGGTCAGCCTGGATCAGATCAAAACTTTGGCTCCGGAGTTGATCCGGGAATTGGGGAAAGGGGAAGAAGCGGCTCCCGCCCCAGCGCCTGCACCGAAGGAAGAGAGAATTGCTCCGGAAAAGAGGGTGGAAATATCGGAAACGGAGCTTTCGCAAATTGAAAAGCTGATGCTGGGGCCGGAATTGGGAGAGCCGCGCCTGGCGCAGTTTGGCTATTCGGTATTCAGCGGGGGATCTTCGGCCTTTGCTCCGCCGCAAAATCTGGTAGCGGGTCCGGAGTATGTTATTGGCCCCGGCGATTCTTTTACCGTAACTATGTGGGGAATAGCGGAAGGGTCGTTTCGGGCCACGGTAAATAAAGAAGGGGAGGTAACCTTACCCAAGGCGGGGGTGGTAAGCATTGCCGGCTTGCGTTACGGGGAGCTGAAAAATTTTCTTACCAAAGTCCTTTCGCCTTATTATCAGAGCATTAACCTGAGCGTGAATTTGGAAGGAATGCGGTCAATCAGGATCTATATTCTCGGTGAGGTTAACCGCCCGGGGAGCTACCTGATCAATCCCTTAACCGGAGTATTTAATGCCCTTTACCTCTGCGAGGGGCCGACCAAGAAAGGAACACTGCGCGAGATTAAAATTATTCGCCGGGGGGCGACGATCGCGACCGTTGATCTATACAATTTTCTGCTTAACGGCAATAAAGCGGGAGATATTCTTTTAGAAGACGGAGACACGATCTTTATCCCGCTGATCGGCAAAGTGGTGGGAATTGCCGGGAATGTTTGCCGGCCGGCCATTTACGAGGTCAATGACGGAGCTTCGCTCAAGGACCTGTTTTACCTGGCCGGCGGCTTAATGCCTACCAGCTACTTGAACCGCGTGCAGATCCAACGGGTGGTGGCGCACGAATATAAGACGGTTCTGGATATCAGCGTGGCTGAAGGTGAAATGAACAACCAGTATCTGGCCCTGGAAAATCTTGATACCGTCAGGATCTTTCCCATCTATACCGGCGTGGCCAACGTGGTTTTTCTCCAGGGCGCGGTAAAACAGCCGGGAACCTATGAGTTAAAACCGGGCCTAAAAGTCAAAGATCTGGTCCCTGCAATTGGAAGCCTGATCTTTATGTCCAATCTGGATCATGCGGAATTGATCCGCATTAACCCTCTGGATAAAGACCATCAGATTATTGCCGTAAATCTGCGCAAGCTTTATGCGGGAGACACCACCCAAAATTATGAGCTGAAGCCGCTGGATCGCCTGATCGTTTACACGGACAAGAAAGAGGAAAAGAAAGTTACCCTTAACGGAGAAGTGAAAGTTCCCGGCGCTTACACTATCGAAGAGGGGGAAACCTTAAGCTCGGTGATTGAGCGGGCGGGCGGATTTACCGATAAGGCGTTTCTCTACGGGGCGGTATTCACGCGCAGATCGGCGCAGGAGAATCAGCAGAGCAGTATCAGCCGTCTGGTTGACGAAATGGAGCGGCGGGTGGTGATCGAATCGTCATTAAAGATCAATGCGCCGGAAGAAGCGACGATAATTAAAGAGCGTTACGCCCGCATGGAAGAAATGCTGGCAAAACTGCGGGCCAGCCAGGCCAAGGGACGGGTCATAGTGCAGATCGATATTCCCGAGCGGCTTAAGGGGACCAAGAACGATGTAGTGCTTGAAGACGGAGATTCCATCTCTATCCCTCCAACACCGTCGGTAGTCAGTGTTCTGGGTGAGGTTTACGATTCCAATTCCATGCTTTACGAAGAAGGGAAAAAAGGATCGTATTATATTGACAGGGTCGGGGGATTAAACAAGAATGCGGATCGCGCCTCGATTTACATCGTCCGCGCCAACGGCTCGGTCTTAAGCAGTGACCGCTACAATGTGTTTACTGTGGAAATGGCGCGCGGCGACACGATCATTGTGCCGCAAAAGATGGAAATAGTTTACGATTTTGGCAAGCGGTTTATGGATTCGCTGGATGTAATGATTAAGGCCTTCACGGCTTACGCGCTGGTGCTGGCGGTGACTAAGTGATGGAAAAAGGAATAAGCTTGAAGGACATCATCGAAACGATGATCAAATCGCGCTGGATGCTTTTTTCCTTTTTTGTGATTGCTGTCGTCATGGCTTATTTCTTTTACTGGACCACTCCCAGGTCTTACACCGCCGAGGCGACGATATTTCCGATGGCCGGGTCGAACACCGGGGTGGCGGAATTTTTGGCGGGGACCGGGTTGGGAATGTTAACTTATGCGGAGACCAAGGCCAACATTATATTGGTCGCCTTAAACAGCCAGACGCTGGCGGAAAATGTCTTAAATAAATTTGATATTGCCGACCTTATCCTGAATAAACCAAAATCCGGACTGAAGCCAACCGACCTCGAAATGGCCGCCAGGGTACTCCGGTCCGGTATTATTAGGGCAGGCGTTACCCGCAATGGTTCTATCTCCGTTAGCGCAACTTTAAGCGACCCTGATAAAGCAGCTAAGTTGGTTAACACATATCTTGAGGAATTGTCAGTATTTTTCAACCAAAAAGGCATTAATATGAACTTTAATATTATTGACTCAGCCAGGCCGCCGCTTTTGCCGTCGAGTCCTGATCTGATGAAAAACTTGATAATCTCATTGGGGATAGCATTTTTCTTTGGCCTCGTGTTCATAGGCGCTAATGTGGGTTTGAAGAGGGAATAAACTAACAACTGACGACACGCCCCGACTGCGTCGGAGCTACGACAAACGATTGGCGACTAGTCATTAGTTGTCAGTCGTTAGTTGTAAGTTCCAATCTAATAATGATAAAAGAGTTAATTTTTAATCGAATAAGTTCGAGAACAGCGGCAAATGGGCTGTTTTTGCTGTCGCTGTTCTTTTTGCTCAGAAATATTCTTAAACTGGGATCTTTGGGCTTTACCGGACTTATTTTCGGATCACTTATTCCAGCCATTATTTTTGTTGCCGGTTTGTTCATCCTGAAGCCCGAATTTTTGTTAAATCTTGATTGGGGAAATCTTCAAGCAAAAATATCTTATAAGATCATTATGGGCTCTTCTCTGGGACTGTTTTTCCTATACTATCTTCTTAATACATTTTCTTTTGATCTCCATACACCACTGATGATGCTTCTTGTTTTTCTATCTTTTGCATATCTAGGGATGCTCTATTGCCAGTTTTCTGGAAAACTTGATTGGGCGGTATATATATTTTTTATTTGCTTCCCTTTGCTCAATTTAGCTGAATACTGGATGGGGATAGTAGCAGATGCATTTGATTACACTATTATATTTACACCTACTGTTTTTTTTCTATTATCTCTATTTATCGGAATAATTATGGCAAGCAGAAAAGATAAAATCATACTATTATTTTCTCAGAAAGCGATATTTATATGCTTAATGGTATTTTTATTGTCTGGACTGATGTCTGCTTTGCTTTCAGTCTCCCCAGATGAGAGCTTGCGTCAGTATATTATACGATATGTTTATCCTTTAATGATGTTTCCAATAGTATTTTTCAGTATAAATACAATTTCTAAGATAAAAACCTTTATTAATACCCTCATCATTAGTTATTTAATGAATGTAGTTATTTTCTTTTATATGTATCAACGCTATGGCAAGGGTTTTTATAATCTAATTGATGTATATACTGCGAGCATATCGAGTGGAATTGCAAGCGGTATCCTTGCAATACTGATACTATTTATCTTTCCGTTGATAGTTTTAATGTTATTTATTGAGCAAAAGAAGCATTTAAGGAAGGGTTATCTTATTATTTCCCTGCTTTCAATTATATTATTACTAATTACTTTTAGTCGCTCAGCTTTGATTTCTTTTTTTACTGGAGGATTAATCTTAGT